>R14__coassemble_24_pt1 | contig 138676 bp, 109 predicted proteins | sample R14__metabat2_low_PE_025 | metagenome-assembled genome bin R14
GCCTTGCCGATTTCGTGCTGGAAAGCGGCGGCTTAGACGCGCTTGTCGATGCCGGCGGCGCCAATCTTTCGGGCGGGCAGCGGCAGCGCTTGGTGTTCGCGCGCGCCCTTCTGCGTAACACGCCGGTGTATGTGTTCGACGAAGCGACCAGCAACATCGATGCGCAAAGCGAACGTTTCCTGCTCGCCGCTATTCAAAAGATTGCGCTGAGCAAGACCGTCATCGTTATCAGTCATCGTTTGGCCACGTTGCGGTATGCCGACCAGATTTTGGTTATGGACAAGGGCGGCGTGGTGCAGCGCGGCGTGCATGAGCAGCTGGTGATGCAAGAGGGGCCGTATCGCAGCATGTGGCTGCAGACTGCGGAGCTGGAAAGCTTTGCAGCGCAGGTGGTTGAAGAGCTGCCCGACGAAGAGCCCGATGCGCTTGAGGAAGCGCTTGCCAGCATGCCCGGCATGATGAGCGGCGTTATGCGCGCGTTTGTGGGGATTATGGAAGCGGAGCGGTATCGCGGGGCGAGTGCGGATATGCCGGCAGGGCATCCTGCGTGGATTCCGCTGCCCGACTATAAGCCCGGCATCAGCCGTGAAGATGCGGATGCAGGCGCGGACGCGGGCGCTGCCGCGAGCGCGGAATCGGGCGCGGACGCTGCCGAGGACGCGGACGCTGCCGAGGGCGCGGGCATTCCGTCGTTTATGACGGGGCTTGCCGATGCCACGGCCGACGGCGCCGACGCTCAGGCTATCAAAGATGCCATGGCGGTGGTGCGCGACCGCATGACCGCGGCGCCGGTTGCGCGCGTGACCGTGGACCCGTTGCCTCCGGCTAAGCGCTCGGCCTTCACAATCATCGCCAAGTGCCTGAAGCTCACAGGCGCGCTTGCTCCGCGCTTGGCGTTGGCGGCGGTGTTGGGCGCTTTGGGATGGCTCGCGGCGATCGGCGTGTTCGTGTTCACTGCCATGGGCGTGCTTGCGGCGGCGGGCGTTGCTGTGCCAGTGCCGCTGGCGGGCTGCATCGCGGGAGCAATCGTGTGCGCGCTGGTGCGTGGCCCGTTGCATTATGCCGAGCGCCTGCAAGCGCACGATTCCACGTTTCTTACCGTGGCTTCGATTCGCAGTCAGGTGTTCGCTGCTTTGCGCAAGCTGGCCCCCGCGAAGATCGAGGGACGCGATGCCGGCGACTTGATCAGCTTGCTCACGTCGGACATCCAGATTCTGGAGGGATTCTACAGCCGGGCGTGCGCGCCGGTGCTGGCGGCCGTGATCGCGCTTGTATGCTGCTGCGTGGCGGCCGCGGTTGTGAGCCCCGTGATTGCATGCGTGGCGGTTGTTACGTACGTGCTCGCGGGCTTCGTGCTTCCGAGCATCGCGCTGCGTATAACGCGCGACCGTGCGGCTGAGCTGCGCGCGTATGCCGTGTTGATGACGGGTTTTCTGCTGGACAGCCTGAGCGGTATGGCCGACCTGCTGCGCTTTGGTCGCGCTCAAGAATATGTGGACGAAATGGCCGATCATCTGAAAAGCTATGCGGCAGGAGAAGGCGGTCATGCGTGTGCCGAAGCGCTGCTTGAGGCGCTTCCGAGCATGGTTGCCTATGCGGGCGCAGCGATTGCGACCGCCTTGGCTGTTGGCGGCAGCTTGGATGCGGGTGCGGGCGTCGTTTTGGTTGTGGGATTGTTCGCGTCGATTGACGTCGTGTGCTCGGTCGCGGGCCTGGGTACGTCGTTTTCGATGGTGCTGGCGGCTGCCGATCGCGTGCTCGACATTCTGGAAGAATCCCCGGTGGTCGAAGATGTTCCCGCAGTTGTTTCCGCGGGTGTTTCCGCAGATGGCGCACCTGGCGCACCTGGTGTGGCCGACGCGGCTTCTCCTGTTGCCGCTGAACGCGAATCGTTCGAAGGCTTGGAATTCCGAGCTGTGAACTTCGGCTATGTGCCGGGCGCGCTAGCAGTTGAAGACGCGACGTTTGCGGTGGACCCCGGTTCGTTCGTGGGTATTACGGGCGCAAGCGGGGCGGGCAAAACCACGCTGCTCAAGTTGGCTCAGCGTTTTTGGGACGTCGATTCCGGGTGCGTGCTTCTTAACGGGCGCGACGTGCGTCTGATGCCGCTTGCGCGCGTGCGATCGCTGATCAGCTACATGACCCAGACCACGTATGTGTTCGAAGACACGCTGCGCGAGAACTTGATCGTTGCCAAGCCTGATGCGACCGATGATCAGCTGCGGGCGGCGTGCGATGCGGCGGCGCTTACCGAGGTGGTAGACCAGCTGCCGCTCGGATTGGATACGCCGCTCGGGCAAGGCCGCGGGGCAGTTCAGCTTTCCGATGGCCAGCGCCAGCGCGTGGGGCTCGCGCGCGCGTTTCTGCATGGTGCGCCGCTCATGTTGCTCGATGAGCCCACGAGCAACCTCGATGCGCTGAACGAGGCCGCTATCCTGCGCAGTTTGTGCACGAATGCGGAGGGCAGCACCGTGGTAATCGTGAGCCACCGCAAGGCCGTTGCGGCGATTGTGGACAAGCTTTTGGTGGTTGAGAAGTGATGCGCGAAAACGAAAGTATGCATCGGTGAACAAATTAGCGAAATTGAGTTATAATAGGCTAACTTTAGAAAACGAGGGCGGAAGCAATGTCGGATATATCGATGGCGTTGGGCGACTATTTGGAAGCACTGGTTCTTTTGGGCGGCACGCCTGAAAGCTCGGTGCGCTCGGTAGACGTGGCCAATAAGCTGGGGATTTCGAAACCCTCGGTGAGCAGCGCCGTTTCTACGCTTAAGCGCAAATGCTTGGTTGACCAGCCGTATCGCGGTGGAATCACGCTCACGCAGGAAGGTTACGACCTGGGGCGCGGCATTGTTGAGCGCCATCGGATCGCCGACAGTTTCTTGTCGGATGTGCTGCAGCTTCCCGACGATCAAGTGGAGGCAGGGTCGGCTTTTATCAAGTACGCCATTCAGGATGAGTCGCTTCCGCGCTGGCGGGAATTCGTGGAAAGCAACGTTTCTGCGTAAACGGGAGCGCGATTGCGACAAGCCCTCAGGGCTTACTCACTGTCAAGCGCACCTTCGTCGATGAGCTCGAGCATGATGGCGGCAAGCTTCGGGTCGAATTGCGATCCGGCGCCCTGCTCGATTTGACCGCGCACGATATCGATTGACAGCGCATCGCGATAGCTGCGGTTCGACGTCATGGCGTCGTACGCATCGGCGGTTGCGATGATGCGCGCATCAAGGGGGATGTCTTCGCCAGCCAGCCCATCAGGATAGCCCTTTCCGTCCCAACGTTCGTGGTGCCACCGCGCGCCGGCGCAGATGTAGGGGAGCTCGGTGAATTTGCGCAGGATGTCGTCGCCGATGATGGTGTGTTGTTTCATGGTGGCATATTCTTCGTCGGTGAGCCTGCCGGGTTTGTTGATGATATGGTTGGGAATGCCGATCTTGCCGATATCGTGCAAAAGGCCCTTGTAGTGCAGCTTTTCCAGATCTTCGTCGGTGAATCCGAGTCGTTTTCCGATCATGCAGGCATATGCGGCGACGCGTTCGCTATGGCCTGACGTGTAGTGGTCGTTTGCATCGACCGCCATGGCAAGGCTTTCCAGCGCTTCGATCGTCAAGCGCTCGGCATGATGGACCGCCCGTTCGCGCTCAAGGGTGGTGTTGACCAGGTTGCGCATGGCGTCGTAGACGCTGCATGCCACCAAAACGGCCACGCCGATCATGAAGATGGCTCCGCTCAAGGTGTTGGCGTTGTTGCCGATGTAAGCGATTGCCTGGATGAGCGCGCACACCGCGAATACCACGATGCCCACCACAACGCAGAAGTAGCTTGAAAGCGCCTTTTTCCGCGCGTCGATGACGAGCGTTCCCAAGGCGACCACTGTTGTGAGAATGGCCAACACCAAGCTGACGATGAACAGCTCGCTTAGCACGATTGTGCGCGTGATGCTTAGTGCGAAGATGGCGAAGAAGTTGATCGCGCAAAGCGCCGAAACTATGCAGAACGGAACGCGATAGCGCCCGTTCTGAAGCTGGTTCAGATACATGATGAAGGGCACCGGCATGATTGCGACCACCAAGAATGCGATGTCGCGAATCGATCCGACGTCGGGGAACACGAATTGGCGCGCGCGGCAATTGGCGAAAAGCCATAGTGCGGCCAAGCAGACGGCGACGCCCAAAAGCCACAGTGGGTGATAGCGCCGGATGCGCACGGTGATGAATACGCTCATGAATATGGTGAAAAAGCCCAGGCACAGCAGCACCAAGCCGAACACAAGCTCATAGGAATGACGGCTGAGCAGGAAAAATATCTCGGCTTTTTCGGATCCGATATAAACCTCGCCGATATCGCCCACATCAACCGCGGTTGTCGAGTCGTAGCAGAGCGTGATGGTCTTGCCCGAGTCGGCGGGCCCCAGCGGGATGAACAAATACGTGTGGGGCACTTGGGCGCTCAATTCGCCGCTCGTGTCGGCGCTATAGGCGTATCGCAGTTCGCCGCCCACGTAAGCTGATACTTTTTGTCCCTTGTTCCAGAGCATCAGATTCCACGTTTCATCGGGAATGTCGGGCAACGTGCGCGAAAGCGAGAAGGTTTGGCCGGCATCGATGTCGGGCATGTCGCAGGGCAGCGTGATTTCCGCGTTGTCGAGTTCGGGCGAAGTCCATCCGTCGTTGAGCGACTCGCAGGAGGCGTCTTGCAAGTACCAACCTTCGCTCACGATGGTGGTTTGCCCCAGCAGAAAATAGGCCGTGAGCAGCACGAGAGCGACAGCAAGGACAGTTGACCCTAGTACGGAATAGACTGTCGACTTCTTGACGGGATTCATGCGCGCCCTTTCGCCTGATTCACTGAGGATTATATCCTCATGGCAAGGTTCAAGGGTTGACAAAACGCAAGGCGTTTGTGGGTCGTTTTTGGGACAAGTGCGGCTAGAATAAGCGCAGGCTTGATTTGTTGAAAGGACATGCCATGAAAAAAGTCGTAGCAATCGCGGCCGTCGCAGTGCTTGTCGCAACACTGTGTGGATGCGGGTCTTCCGCAAGCAGCTCTTCGTCGAGCAGCGCATCGAGCGCCGCAACCAGCAGCTCTAGTTCCGCTTCGCATTTGAGCGATGCTGAATACCAGGCGCTCAATAGCAGCATTGCAAACATCATCGCTGATGAGTGGGACGGCTATGACTATCTTATCGACCTGAACGAGACACAGGGTGTTGTGCACGTGTATGTTGGGGCTACGGTCGGCACCAAGGACAATCTCACTGCTGACAACGAAACGGCCATGAGCGCATGGAGCAGCATGAAGGACGGCATCATCGAGCAGAATAAGGCGATCAAGAGCGCCGCTGCCTCTGCGATGCCCAATCTGCAGGTTGAGTTTTACCTGGTCGAGGGCCTGGATACCGATGCTGTGAGTGCGGCTATCAACAAGGGTTCGTACACGCCTACCGATTACGACCTGTACGTTAAGGACTCCACAATCGTGTACGACGTGGCTTCTGCATAACGTCGGCTAAACGCAACGTGAAGGTTGAGTGGCTGGACATTCGGTCGATAACGGGCAGCGATGTCGCATTGGTTGCGGCGTCGCTGCCCGATCGATATGCGCGCGCCCAAACATTCGTGCATGATGCCGACCGTTTGCGCTCGATTGGCGCCGGCTTGTTGGTGCTTCGCTTGGGCTTGCGTGCAGAATCCGATATCGATTACGGGCCTCACGGCAAGCCCTCTGTTGCGTATTTGCCGGCGTTCAATATCGCTCACAGCGGCAACTATGTGGCGTGCGCGGTGGCCGATGCGGGCGAGTCGGCGGTGGGCGTCGACATCGAGCGTCCGCGGGAGGGCAACCTGCGCGTGGCCGACCGCGTTTTTACGGATGCCGAGCGCGCTTGGATGCAAGAAGACCGCGCTGACCAGCGATTTTGCCAGCTGTGGACGTGCAAGGAAGCCGTTGTGAAGCTGTTCGGCGAGGGCCTTCATATGGACCCGCAAGGCTTCGACGTGCTTGAGCTGATGCGCGATGGCGTGAGCGTGGTGAATGGTGTCACGCTGAACGCGCGATTCGAAACGCGCGATAATTACACGCTCTGCGCGGTTACAAGCGAGTAAAAGCTGCCGACCGGCGGATTAGCTTCTTAGACGCTCACCCAGGGCGACGATGGCGTCGTCGGTCATGCCGCCCATCATCAGATACGCGATCGCACCCAGCTGCAGATTTTCCTGCGTAATGGCGGCCGCATCGTCCACCAGGCCACAGAGGTAGCGCAACATCTCGCCTAAGCGGCGCTCCTTATTCGCCTGATAGCGGATCGACCCGCGGATCAGGCCGTAAATGCAGCAATACGACCGCATGTAATCGTGCCCGATGTCGTCAAGCGATGTGCCGGCCAACGCCTCGAGCACGATGCAGGTAAACCCAGTGCGGTCGAGTCCGTATTTGCAATGCAGCAGATACGGTGGCTCGTGCGTGAGCAGCGCGTTCAGCCCTCCCACGAAAGCGCGCGCATACGCCTCGCTTGTGAAATCGATGCCGAGCTGAATCGGGTCCACGCCGCCTTGCTCGAATAGCTGCGCGTAAGGCAAGTGAGCGAGTTCGTTGCAGGCTTGGCGCAGGTCGGCTTCTTTGTCGGACAGGTTAAGCACAAACCGTGGGTTCACCTGCGCAAAGCACTTGCCGGCAGGCGCGAGGCAGTGCGTGTCCTGTCGGATGGGCGATGCGCTGCGGAAGAAGTGCGTGCTCGTGCGGCCGCCGGGCAACGCAAGGCCGCGGAAGTTCGCGCACCAAAAATCATCCTGCCCGGGCAGGCGCCTCACCTGCAGGTTCAAGCTGAACACCTTGGATTCCGCCAGGTATTTGGCGCGCCGATTCAAAAACACGCGCGCGGTGTCGCCCGGTTGCAGCCCGCTTTCTTCCCAGGGGTTGCCGGTAACGGGATACCCCACGCCGATGTAGGTGTACGCGTGCGGGAACCCATACAGGCACGGCTGGTCTGCGGGGCCGATGAACGAGTTGTAATAAGGAATGTCGCGATAGGCGAATCCGTTGCTGAATTCCACGTCCACTGAGTCGCCGTAGAAAAATCCGGCTCCGTTGAACACGTAAATGGGAATGCGGATTTCGATGTTGCCGAAGTTGTTGGCTATGGCAACCGGTGCGCTCATGGTGCCGATGCGGTGCTGCGTCATGATCGTCCGCCTTTCTTTGCGTGCGTGCCATACGGAGCCTCGCCCGAATATAGCTCGACAGCCCCAAGCATGGCGAAGTCCAAATAGGACGCAGTAATGTTGTCGAGGTTCAAATTCTTTACAAGGTCGGCATCGAGCGTTTTGCGTGTGCTCGTTATCTGCATCCAGGGCTTGCCGTCCTTCACGGCAGTATGCACCCAACAGTGGGTTTCCCGGGGCGTTTTTGCAAACAGCGCTTCAAGTGTTTGGGCGCTCGCGCGCGGAAGCGCCGCGCATTCGCCAGCATCGCCGCAGTGGTCGGTGAAGAAGTCGGCCGCTTGATTGGTCATCGCTTCTAGCTGGTTGAGCGTGCAAACTCCGCAGTTTGTTTCCGCGCAACCATCGGCCAAGGGCTTAAGGAACACATACGTGGACGACCTGAAAGCTCCCGTTTTCTTGCGCGCCATGCAAATGACGGCGAAGCCGATGATGCCCAAGCAGTAAGCGCCCACGCGACCCGCGCAGATGCCTGCAGCGCCAAATAGGCCCGCGAGCGGCCATGAAAGCAGGGGAAGCGCCACTACCAGATAAGCCGCGGGCAGCATAACGGCGGCGATGCGGTGCTCGGTTGAACGGAGCAGCGACTGGAAGCACGTGATCAGCGCGTTGGGGAACAGGTTGAACGCGAGCACATAGGTGCAGGTGATCGCAAGGTCGAGCGCTTCCGGTTGTGAGGGGATGAACACACCGCACAGGGGCACGGCAAGCGCGAATGCGAGCGCAAAGGCGGGCACGGTAAGCGTAAGGGCGATTCTGGTGAACACGGCTGGGAGCCGCTTGATGGCTTCGTACATGTTTTTCCCGAACAACACCGACGTGGTGATTGCGGTGCAGTACCACAGCGAACTCGCAGGCATGTAGAGCAGATTCACTACCGATGAAGCGCAGGTGTAGGCGGCAACGGCCGTGTAGTTTCCCGTGGAAAGCAGCAGGAAATTCACCCACATGCCGGCAAACGCATTCGCGAGCGTGGTTACGGCGCTCGGCAGACCGAACGAGATCATCTTTCCGCTGATGGTGCTGAAATAGCGGAAATTCATGCCCCAGCGCATATGCAAAAGCGATTTTCTGCTTATCGAGGGGCCGACGAGAATCAGCATCGTCACGAACGCGCCGATCGAGGTTGTGAGGCCGATGCCGAGCATGCCGAGGTTAGTGCAGCAGGCAACGAAGAAATCGCCGCCCACGTTGATGGCGAACAGAGCGCCGATGGAAATGCTGCACCAGTACGCTTTGCGGTTCATCTGGCAGCTGTACATCAGGTAGGGGATGATGGCGGAAAAATAGAGCGAGGGCGCAAGCCCGCGAACATAGGCGCTCGTGGTCGCTACGAAGTTGGCATCGGCGTTTTGGCAGAGCAGAGCGCAGATGGGGTCGCTGAAGACTTCCAGGATGATGATGAGCGGCACAAATACCGCGCTGACCAGCACGAAAGCTGCGCTTATTTGCTGCCCTGCAAGGGTATAGTTCTTAGCGCCGATCGATTCGGAGCAAGCGCTGTACAGGCCCATCGACACGATGCCCGAAAACGCTGCCGGCACAAGCGCCGCCTGGCTGATGATGCCCGACGCTCCCATGCCCGTCACGCCAAGGAACGCCCCTGTGACAAGGCTGTCGATGAAGTGGTCGGCCACGACAACCGCAATGTTGAGCACCTGGATAACCAGCAGGCGCGCGTATATGCTCTGAAGTACGCGATTGATGGCTCAATCCTTTCTTTCTTTAGGCCTGATGACGGCAACGATTGCGGTGAAGCGACCGTTGCGCGCCGGCTCCAACGTTGTGGTGTCGCTTGCTTACACGCGACGTTCCGGGTGGCGCTTGTAATACAAGTCGACGGTGCTGTGGTATCCGGCCGCCTTCAAGTCGCTGTACTTCACGCGATATTTGGCGTTGCTCGTGGTGCCGGAAGCCGCCACGCGCAGCCAATCCTGCACCATGTGGTCGAATTTCTTCAGGTCTTCCACGCGGGTGATGCAGTCCAAGAACGGCTCGTACATCTTCTTCAGACGCGGCGTGTCCATGTAGAAATTGATTTCCTGAACGGCTTTGGCCAGCGCCATGTTGCCGGGGACCTTGCCCTGGCGCACCATCTTCGACACCATTTTGCACTGCTGGCGCACGGGGCCGATGAACCCGGCCATCATCTTATCGGAAAGGCCCACATTCGCTCCCTGGATCACGAGACCGAGCAGCTCGTAGGGCTCGTCGCCTTCCACAAAGAACGTCTTTTTGGGATGCAGCTCCAACTGCAATTTGGCAGTTTCCTGCTTGAATTGCTCGATCACGGCTTCGGCCTCTTCGCGATTGGCGACCACCATGGCGACGTCGTCGTAGAAGCGGGCGTAATGGATGCAGCGTTCGCTCATCATGTGGTCGGCATCGTAAAACACGCTGTTCATAACGTAGCTGTCGAGCGGCGTGCCCATGAAGATGTTGCGTTCGGTGGTGAAGGTTTCGCCCTTCACGGTGTATTCGCCGCGGGAAAGCAGGCGCTCGATCACGGCGAGCGTTTGCGGGTCGTCTTTCAGCAGGTGGCGCTGCACCTCGATCATCACGTCGCGGCGGATGCTCTTGGTGAACTTGCGGATGTCCGTGCGCACGACGACGCTGCCGGGTGTTTTGCGCGCCTGCATGTGGTTGTGGATGAACCCGTGCACGCCTCCGCGGCCGCCGGAATACACGCCGGGCGACGCATCGGTGATTTCCTTGAGCACGTATGCCAGAAAACCGAGCATGAAGGACTGCTCGCGCTGGTACACGTAGCATTCGCGGTCGGTTCCGCGCAGAATGATCTGCTCGGGCACGTCAAGTTCGAACGTGTTATCGACGAAGGCCTGCGCCGCGGGCATCACCGCGCCGCTTTTCCAGAATTTCGCAAACGCAGCCGTTTTGTTCTTGTTCGGGTCGGCGCGCTTCATGTAGTGCTCGTAATATTCGTTTTGCACTGCGGGGTCGATCATTTTCTCGATAAGGCTCATGGTCATCTCCTATTCCAGGGCCGATTTTTGCTCGACGATGCCGAGCAGGGTTTCGAAGAAGCGTGCGCACAGGCCTTCGAGTTCTGCGCGCGTGTATTTGGAGCTGTGCTCGATCACGAAGGCGAGGCCGTCGTCGAAGTCGTGCAGCATTCCGGTGAAGTCGGCGATCACGTTGCCGTCGGCTGCGGGCAGCTGGCCGGTCGTAAGCGTGACCGATGCCGCGAGCGGCGTTCCCTGCGGCGGGTCGAACGTGGGGCGCTGCGGCACGTATTCGAAGAACGGCAGGTACGTGATGTGGGGATATTCGTTTTTCAGCAGCTTGTAGGGATAGATGGAACGCTCAACCACGTTCACACTGTCCTCGAGCGCGCTCGCAAGCGTTTCGGCGAGGTTGGCGCTTTGCGGGTTGCACACGATCGTGAATTCCGCCATGCACCCGATGCCTTCGATGGCGGCAGGGGTGTAGCGCCCGTGGATGCCTGTTTTGTACAGGCTTGTTTGCTGGCCGGAAAAGCCCGCGAGCACATGGGCGAACACGGCGTGCGCGAGTGCTCCCATCGTGAGGCCTGCGCTTTGCAGGTACGCATCCACAGCGGATCGCACGCCGGGCGCGATTACGCAGAGCACGCCGGCTTCGCCTGTACCCAGCTCGCGGTTCAGGCCGAGCGCATGGGCGTCGACCGTTTGATCGTCGAGCACGCCTTCGAAGTAGGCCTGCGCGTCGCGATAGCGATTCGATGCCGCCGCCTGCAGGCGCTGGTTGGTGACGCTGATGAACGCCCAGTCTTTGTTCGGCTCGACGATCTTGCCCGCGGCATTGGCCGCAAGAGCTTCCATCAGGCAGCGCGCGGTGAGCGTGACGCTCATGGCATCGCTAATCAGGTGGTGTGCGGCATACGCGATAACGGCCGTCCCGCCGGCATCGATGATGAAGAAGCGGGAAAGGCTCTGGTCGATATTGAACGGTACGGACAATTCCGCTTGGATTTCCTCCTGCGTTTGGGTGGCCAGGCTTTTGTCGGCAATCTCTGGCACGCCGCCGTTCACGAAGCAGGGCTCGCCGTCGCGTTCTTCCATCTTCGCCCGTAGCGCGGGATGCTCGGCGATCACGGTGTCAACGGCCTGGTGCGCCTGGTCGACCGTCGTGCCGGGCGGGCAGGGGCAAAGCCCGATGAACACGTAGGCGCTGCCCATGCCGATGGCGCGTTCGTTGTCGTAGAAGTTCATAAGCGTGGGCGTGAGCAGGCCTTCGAAGGTGCCGTCGTCGTGATGCCAGCCCAGGCGCAGCGATGCGGCTTGCGTTTCGGAATCCGCCGCTGCGGAGGGGGCGACAACGGTGATGCCCTCTTCCGCGAGAGCCTGCGCGATCACGGCCGGCGTGCGGTTTTCCAGAATGACGAGCGCCTTGCAGTCCAGTCCGCGCTCGGAAAGCTCCCAGGCGGCCTTCATGGCGCCCACGGAATCGCCGCCGAGCTGGATGAAGTCGTCGTTGATGCCCACTTGGCTTGCGCCTAACACCGCTTCGAACACTTCGCACAGAATGCGCTGCTCCTCGGTGGTGGGCGCCACGTATCCGGCTTGCAGAGCGGTAGCGCTCGGTGCGGGCAGGAAGCGGCGGGCCACCTTGCCGTTGGCGTTCACGGGCAGCGCATCCATGCGCACCACGTAAGCGGGCACCATGTATGCCGGCTTCGTCGCCTTTACTGCGTGCGTGACCTGGGTAAAGATGTCCGCATCGGTCAGGTTTGCTTGATCGCTTTGCGGGTCGACCACCACGTACGCTGCGAGCTCCTTGAACGCGTCGTGCTTGATGGCGATGCACACCACATCGCGGATCCAATCGATGTTCGCGATGGCGTCTTCCACTTCGGAAAGCTCCACGCGGTTGCCGCGGATTTTCACCTGATCGTCGTTACGGCCGAGGAATCCGAGCGTGCCGTCGGGCAAGTACCGCGCAACGTCGCCGCTCTTGTACAGGCGCGTGGTTGCACCTTCGACAATGCTCGTGCTTTCGATGAAGGCCGCTGTCGTTTGTTCGGGGCGGTTGCGATAGCCGTTCGCGAGCTGGGCGCCGGCGATGCAGAGCTCGCCCACAGCTCCTGCGGGGCAGCGGCGTCCGGCGGCATCGATCAAATACGTTTGCACGTTGCGATACAGATGCCCCACGCTGCTGGAATGCGTGCGCTCGTTCACGGGAATCTGCGTGATCAGCGCCAAGCTTTCGGTGGGGCCGTAGCTTTCCCACATAATCGGCTTTTCGGGCGCGGTGAATTCGCCGAGCGTCTCGCCGATGACGAGCAGGTGGTTGAGCGTGCTGCCGAGCCCTTTCGACACGAACAGCTTGCCCACGTGGGTGGTCATGCACGCGTGGGTGGTGCCCATGCGCTGGAAATAGCCGTCGAGCGTGTTCAGATCGAGGCGGATGTCGCTTGGCACCACGTTGATGCAAGCGCCCACGAACACGCTGCAGAACAGACAGAGCGTGTGCATGTCGAAGGAAAGCGGTGTGTACAAGCTGTATACACCGTCGCAGGTCATGTGCGTGATATCGATATAGTTTTGCGCCACGTTCACGAACGCGCGGTGCGGGATTTCCACGCCCTTGGGCTTGCCGGTGGTGCCGCTGGTGTACAGGATGCACATCACATCGGCGTCGGCCCAGGTTGCGGTTGCAAGCTCTTCGGGCGCGTCGGCCGTTGCGGCGCAGCTGGCTTCGATCGCCTGCACGTTCACGAGCGCGGGATGCGCGCCTTCTAGCGTTTCGATGATCGTGCGGGCGCGCTCTTCGGTGGAATCGTCCACCAGCATCACGGCGGCGCCGGCGTCGGCGCTCACGTAGGCGATGCGCTCGTCAGGATGGTCGGGCTCCACGGGCACGTAAATCAGGCCAGCGGTCAGAGCACCCCAAGCAGCCAGCGGGAACAAGTGGTTGCGCCCCGTGAACACGATGGCCGCGCGCGTGCCGGGTGCGGGTTCGTTGTCGGCGGCATTAAGCGCCGCTGTGCGAATGGCGTTCACCAAGCGTGCGCCTTGGGCATACGTGTACGTGTTTGTGCGCCCATCGCTCTCCCACTTCAGGAAGGGGCGTGCGGCCTGCTGTGCAAAGGTGTCGCGCACGGCGCTCATCACTTGCGTGATGGGGAAGTCGCAGGCGGTCTTGTTCGCTTCGTCGAGCCATGCGCGCTGCGCGGGTGGCAGCAGCTGGATTTCCGCTAGCTGCGGCGTGCCGGCCATCATCTGCAGCAGCACCTGCTCAAACGTTTGCTCCATGCTTGCGGCCAGGTCGACGGAATAACGCCCGGAATGCTCGATGATCACGCGCACCTGGCCGTTGTCGCCCGCCACTTCGAAGGAAAGCTCGCACGACGGCATGCCTTCCTCTTTGATGTAGCGATAGCCGATGTTGCCCAAGCCCGCGCCGCCGAACTCGTGGATGCCGTGCGCATACTGGAATTGGATGTCGGTGTTCACCGCCGTGGCCGCGACGATGAGGTGCAGCGGATAGAAATCGTAGGACAGCGCCTTGGCGATGGTCGCCGAACCCGCCGCGAGGAATTCGCTTGTTTGCTGGTTGGCGCAATTGATCGAAAGCGGCACAGTGCGCGTGAACATGCCGACGCTGCGGCCAAGGTCGAGCGTGGATCGGCCGTCCTCGATGATGCTGAACACGGCTTGGTCGCTGTTCGTGAATTCGGCCAGCGTGTAAGCGAAAGCGCAGGCGAACAGCTGGTTGAGCGTGATGCCGTGCGCGCAAGCGAACGCCGTCGCTTCATCGAGTGCGACAAACGGATCGTACAGCGTGCGGTGATGACGCCCCTCATGCGGGCTTTCCAGCAAAACGGGGGCCTCGGCCGCGTCGGCGAGCATGTCCGCGAAGAAGGCCTTCGCGCTCGCGTAAGCGGGCGTGTCGGTGATGGCCGCCTCGAACGTGAGCTGGCGCAGCATACCTTCGTCGACGGCGTCGGCGCTGCCCAGAAGATTCATGCGGGAATGCTCCAGGGCCGCTGTCTCGTTCGCTTCCGCGCCGTTCGCGCGATGAACGGCGGCTGCGATGTCGGTGGACAGCAAGCTGAGCGATGTGCCGTCGCAGGCGATGTGGTGGATGTCCAAGAACAGGTGGGCGCCATCGTTCGCCTGCACGAAGAGCGCGTGCATCACGCCGTGCGTGAGGTCGAAGGGCGCAACGAACGCGAGCGCATCGTCCTGCGTGCCCGCTTCCACGCGCGGGCTCACGTCGTAGCGCATGTGCGGGATGTTCTTTTCCAATTCTACGCGGCCGCGGAGCACGGGGTGGCGCTGCACGAGCGCATCGATGATGGCTTGCGCGTCGTCAAGCGTGAACCCTTCGCCTAAATGCAGGTCAAAGGGCAGATTGTACCGTGTGGACGTTTGCGCGGCGGAAGTCCCGCTGCCCAGATAGATGTTCCACTGGCTTTCCGTGAGCGGGCACACGTCGTCGAACGTGAAGGCCAGATCGTCCACATGAGGTAGCTCGTCGGCACTGGGGTTTTCGATAGCGTCGGCGATGGCGCGCGGCGTGGCGAGTTCGACCATCTTGTTGGCGCTCAGGTGGATGCCGAAACGCTGGGTCAATTCCTGCTGCAACGCCATGGCGCGCAACGAATCGCCGCCTAAGCGCATGAAGTCGTCGTCGGGACCGATGCTTGCCGGGTCGCGGTCGAGCACGTGGGCGAACACGCGCGCCACGGCGGTCGCGGTGTCTTCGTCGTCGCGGGCGGCGGAATCGGAGTCGGAATCGTTCGTTCCCGCGGCGCTTGCGGTGCTGGCGGCCCCATCAAGTGCGGTCTGCAAAAGCGCCGGCAGCTTGGCGCGCATGATTTTGCCGGAGAGCGTTTTCTCGAACGCATCGACGCGCGAGAACGTGACGGGCACCATGTAGGAGGGCAGCTTCTGCTGCAGGGTTTCCGTGAACAGCGCGGATTCGATGTCGGCGCCGGTGGCAGACGTGTAAAGCGCTCGCAAGCAATCCGGGTTCACCGGGTCGACGCAGGCTGCGGCATCCACGACGCCCGGCACGCTGCCGAGCGCGGCTTCCACTTCTTCCAACGCCACGCGATTGCCGCGCAGCTTCACGGTGTTGTCCATGCGCCCGCGCACTTCGACGCTGCCGTCGTCATGCGCGATGCCCGTGTCGCCCGTGTTTAAAATGCGCGTGCCATCAGGCGTTACGTGCACGGCATCGCTTGCGCGGCCGGCCTCGTTAACGTATTCGGTCAGAATGCCTGGGCCCTCGTACAGAAGGGCGCCTTCATCGCTCACGGTAAGCGATCCTTCGGGCAAAAGCGGTCGCACGTTGTTGTTGATACGCGCGTCGCCCCAAGCCATGATCGGGCATTCGCTTGCGCCGTACACGTTGGCCACGAAGGTGCGCTCAAGCCCGCTGAAGTCGAAGCGGTTCATGTCGCCAGCGATCACCACGCAGTCGAAGGTGATGTGGGGCGCAAGGGCTGCGAGCAGGCCCGGAACGGCGATGGTGGTGTTGATGGCGTGCATTTTGAAGTAGCCCACGAGCTGGGCGCCGTCGCGCAGCAGCATGGGATCGATCAGGTTCACGGTAACGCCGAACGTTTCCAGCGTGTCGAACATCGACATCACCACGGTCGGGTCGCAGAGCGCGGCGTGCGTGTAATGACCCGCGCCGATCACGTGATCAAACACCTGGTCAAGATTGATGTTGTCCAGCCCGAGACCGTGCGCGTAAATGTCGCGCAGCACAAAGGCCAGCATGTGGAATATCGTGCGGTTGTGCAGCATGCCCTTGGGCTTGCCCGTGGTGCCGCTGGTGAACACGATGAAGCCCGGGTCGGTATCGCGCAGGCTCGCGTTCAGGCAATCGGGAGCGCCCGCGTGTGTCGCCAGTGCCTGTTCAACGAACGCTTCGTCGATGGCGAGTGTCGCGCCGCTTTCTTCGAAGATGATTGTGCGGCGCGCTTCGGGCAGCGCCGGGCTGAGCGACACGAACACGGCACCGATGGCGAAACAGGCGATGCGCGCGGCGTGGTGTTCCATGACGCGACCCAAATCGATGGCGACGATATCGCCGGGGCGCACACCGTGGGCCGTCAGCGCGGCGCCGATGGCGTTCACGACGCCGACGTATTCGCGGTAGGTTGTTTCGCGTGTGCCTTGGTGATCGATCACCGCAATGCGGTCGGGGAAAGCGGTTTTCGCATTGAAGAAGTGCGTGAGAAAGCGCGCAGACCAATCGTCTGCGCCCAGCTGGTTTTCCATGGCAACCTCTATTCAAAATAGCTGGGAGGCAAGTGGGATTTAAATCCCAATCTGAATAAATAACGGACCGTCCAGGCGGAATCTTGCCGTTCCGTGCGAGGCCTGGAAAACCCGTTATGGGCAAGAACGCAAAGCGCAGCCTCCCAGCGCCGCTCATTATAGCATGAGCGGTCGCAATACAAGGTGGGGGATTGTGTGGCCATCGCGTTTACTGCGCGATGAAGCGTTCGCGCAGCGCTTGTTGATCGTCGGGCGAAAGGCCCACGCCGCGGGTGAGATAGGCCTCAACCGACCCGTAAGCGTTCTCGATTGCGTCGAAGGCTGCTTGCAGTTGGGGCCGCGGATCGGCCGGCGCGCTGTGGGCGTAGCACGCGGCGTAGTTGTCGATGATGTCGGCGCGCTTTGCGCCCAGGATTTCCAGCAGCAGCGCGGCCATGATGCCCGTGCGATCGGTGCCTTGCGCGCAATGCCACACGAACGCGCCATCGCGCGGCGCAAGAGCCAGGTCGAAGAAGCGCTTCATCATGCGCATGTTGCCTTCGTCGAGCACGAGCGCGGCATACATCCGCTTGAACATCGGGAGCGGGTCGGCCCAGAGCTTCCGGCGCATGCGCACCCAGGCGGGCCCGAACGACCGCTGCCATTTCGACATCAGCAGCCCTAAGCCTTCCAGGGGCAGCTTGACGGTCGCGCATGGGATGCCGGCGTTTTTCGCGTTGGCGGTGAACGCTCCGGACTTTTGGGGGATTTCGGCTGGGGTGCGCAGGTCGACTATCAGGCCGAAATTGCAGGCGCCCAAGAGCGTTTGCCACTCTTGCGTGGAAAGATTGTCGAGCTTGGCGCAGCGAATCAGCGCGCCGCGTGCGATGCGGCCCTGTGCGATCGGCACTTCGCTTAGGTCGTGCAGGTTGAGCTTGCGGGCAAGCTTGGCGAAGTCGTCGACGTCGGCGGCTTCGCGCGTCGCGTTCGTCGCGTTATCCGATCGCGTTTGCCGCTTGCCGCGCTCGCCTATGTCGTGCGTGCTGGTGCGCATGTTCGGTCAGCGCTTATTCGGTTTCCGCGGATGCGCCTGATGCGGATTCGTTCGCATTAAGCGCTTGCTTGTTCGGCTCGCCGTAGGGCACGAACGCTTCGAAGTAGTACCGCGATGTGCGCAGAGGAATGCGCCCGAACAGCCGCACTTCGAACACGCGGCGTCGACTGCGCGGGCACAGCACGGTCTGGCCCGCATCAAGCAAGCGTTTGACCAGCTGGAACACGAATACCGGTTCTCCTACCACCAACACGGCATCCGGTTTCATGGCGCAGATCTTCTCGCAATATTCGGCGGCGTGGGCCTCGGTTTGCTCGGGAGTGGTGTCGGGCCCCAGATAAGGCAGGGGGAGGTCCACTATTTCGCCATAGGGGCGCGCGGCCTCGGTTTGGTTTTTCGGCCAGGCTTTTCCGGAGGGGTGATTCGATACGTTGACGAGCACGGCGGCCTTCTTTCTGGGTAACGGTGTTATCGCTTATACTATCAAAAGCGTTTGCAACAGCAAAAATCCTGAAGGGGGATTAACCATGATTACATCATCCGCTGCATTGAAGAAGCTGCGTGTTGCCGGCATCGCCGCCGTTGCGGCGTTGTGCGTCGCGGGTTGCCTGTGCGGGTGCACGGTGAACGTGAGCACTTCGTCGGTGACCTCGTCGAGCTCGACTGCTTCGAAGATCGTTTCTCAGTCGAATTCGTTCGACAATGCGATTTCTTCCATTACCGTTAACTTGAGGGCGGGCGACGTGTCCATCGTGAAGGGTGACGCGTTAACGGTCACGTGCGATTTCCCCGAGGAATATGCGCCGAAGGTCACGTGCGACGCGAACGGCCTTACCGTCAACCAGGAGATTTCCGGCGATGCCAACATCCAAATGGGCGGGGCCTGGACCGTTACGATAACCGTTCCCGATTCGTGCGCCATTCAGACCGTGACGACAGACCTTGATCTGGGCAATTTCTCGATGACGGGCTTCGATTTCACCAAGCTCGACGTTGATGCCGACTTGGGCGATATCACCCTGACGGATTGCACCATTCACGAAGTTAACCTCGAAAACGACATGGGCAACATCAAGGCCACCGGTTCGACGATCGAAACGGGCAAAATCGATGTTGACTTAGGCGATATCAAGCTTGACGGCACATTCGGGGCCTCGCTTGAGACGGAATGCAGCGTAGGCGGCATCACCGTGAACGGCAAGGAGCAGCAAAGCAACGACTAAGGCCTTGCGGAATGAGTAAAAGGGACGTTCCAAATTACTCATTCGCAATGGGGCGCTGGTGAATTCGCCGGCGCCCCATTTTTGTGCGCGCGGGCGAGCGGGCGGCGCGTGCGTTGCTGATGTGCGGACACGCGGATGGCGCGAGGCGATGCAGGAGGCTTTCCTTGTGCGTTATTGTGGTACTTTTCCGAAAAATATTGCGTTATTGTGGTAGTTAAATTTTGAAGTACCACAATAACGAAAAATTTGCAGCAAAAGTACCACAATAACGAAAGTTGGACTGCGGCGCCTAGCCCGGGTAGCACGGACGCGCTAGCGCAACTACGACTCGCGGGCATCTGGGCCAGATACTCGCGAGTCGTAGTGAATTCGGTCCCATTTTGTCGATTTTTGCCACAGATGCCCGCGAATCGTAGTTAATCGATGTGCATCGGAGGTCGGCAAGCGGATCAACACACGTAACTTCCCAGCTCAAGAGCTTGCGGAAGAATTCGACAAGGTTGCGCGTGGTTCGAGGCGGCCCAAATCACTACGACTCTCGGCCTTTTGAGGCATAAATTGCGGAAATGGAGCCGAATTCACTACGTCCCTTTTACTCATTCGCCCCCATGAAAAAGCGACCCCGACTTGCGCCGGGGTCGCTGCTTTTGCCGCTTTCGCGTACGTAACGCTTATGCGTTCAGGTTCTGATTCTTGATCTTGTTGGCCAGGTAGAAGCACCAAATGATCAGCACCAGCGAGATGATAGCGGAAATGATGGTGGACGCATCGGGGTTGGTCGTGATCGCTGCCAAAAGCAGGTTGATAATGGCAAGAACGATACCGACGATGCAGATGATGCGGAATGGGCCGATCTTAGACGGATCGTTTGCGCCGCGCAGGCCGAGGATGCCGACGATCAGATCGATAACGCCTTCGATAAGGGCAACGAAGCCCGCGAAGACCACGACGATGGCCAGATAGCTACCATCGGATGCGGAATAGCCTTCAGACGTCAAAGCGTTCTGCACTTCAGACGTGCCGGAAGCAGCGCCCAAAATGCCGCCGCCCATCAAGCCCATGAGGCCAGCGATGATGGCGATTACCGCAAAGACGATAGTGATGATTGCGAGTACTTTCAAAGTTTTCTGTGCGCCAGACATATGAGTTCCTTTCTCGTGGGGAATATGTCCTGTACTTGCCGCATATCATACCAGATGGCAGTTGACTTGCCTATGAGAAACCGACCGCGTATTCGGGTAGGCGCAATTGCTTTGCGCTACAATGATTTTTCGTTTGCGAAAGGCTATGCCCAAAGACGAGGGGGTTTGATGGGCCAAACGGTTGACAGAAGGGGCGAAAGCTCCGGGGCCCTCGCCGCGTCGCAGCCGTTCGGGCGCATTGCCGCAGTCTATTTGGTGGGGCTTCTGCTCGGCGGCATCTACGTGGGTTTGATTGCGCCGATGCGCACCGTCGTGCAAGCCGACATGGGCATCGATAGCACCGCCGGCATTTGGATGATCAACATTTACACACTGTTCTATGCGGCGGTGATTCCCGTGCTCGGGGGGCTCGCCGATCGTTTTGGCCGCCGCCCTGTTTTCCTTGCGTGCCTGGGCTTTTTCGCGGCGGGATCGCTCGTGTGCGGCGTGTCGTCGTGGCTGTCGCAACCCGGGTTCTTCGTGCTGCTGGTGGGGCGCGTTTTACAGGCGGTCGGCGCGGGCGGCATCATCCCTGCGGCGACGGCCGAGATGGGCACGTCTGCGCCAGAAGATAAGCGCGGCATGTGGCTGGGCATCGCGGCGGGCACCTCGGGCATCGCCAACGTGTTGGGCGCATCGGTGGGAAGCGCCGCCCTTGCGTTGGTCGGCGCCGATCAGTGGAGCTTGCTCTTCTTCGGCGCGATTCCCGTGTGCGTGCTGTTGGCCTTGGGCGGCTGGGCTTGGCTGCCGCGCGGCAACAAACGCGCAGGTGGGCGCATCGACGTTGCGGGGTCGGTGGCGCTCACGGTGTTCGTTATCCTGTTGCTGCTCGCCCTCACGCAGCTGGTGGACGATTTCCCCGCGTCCGCCGCAACGCCCCAGTTCGTGGGCTTGATCGTGGCCTGCATCGCGTGCCTGTGCGTGTTTATCGCGCTCGAGCGGCGCGCAACGGCGCCCATCTTTCATCTCGAATATTTCCGTAACCGCCGCATGGTCATCATCATGGCCGCGTCGCTGTTTTTGGGATGCAGCATCATCAGCATGCAGCTCATTCCCGAATTCGCTGAGCAGCTGCTTGGCGCAGACGTCGGCTCGGGCGGCTATTACATGACGATCATCGGCGTGTTCGCGATCGCCGGTCCGCCGTTGAGCGGGAAGCTGATCGATCGCTATGGCGCGAAGAAGGTGCTCATCGCCGGCCTGGCTGTCGCGGCCGCGGGCTTCGCCTATCTGGCGACCGTGGCGGTGGCGCTCCCGAACGTGTTCGTGCTGTTGGTCGGCTTGGCGATCATGGGCCTCGGCATGGGCTTTTCGATGGGAACGCCGCTGAATTACCTGTGCTTGCAAAACGTTTCCGCAGATGAGAGCACCTCGGCGATCGCTACGATCACGCTCGTGCGGCAGCTCGGCACCACGCTTGCGCCTGCGATTTTGGTATCGTTCACCACGACGGGCGCGGGCATGCAGGGTTATAGCGCGATGCTCTTTGCGGTGGTGGCGGCGAACGTGATCGCCATCGTGCTCACGGCCGCGTATCCGGAAGCGAAAGGACGGGCCGCCTAATGGATGTGCGCGTTGTTACCACCGATGAAACCCGGCGTTTGGAGGAATCGAGCGCTGCCGTGAAAAGCGCCGCCGCGCAGGAATTCGATGTGGTGAATCTGTACCCTACGCGCGCGTATCAGCAGCTGATCGGATTCGGCGGGGCGGTCACGCAGACGGTCGCGGAGCTGTATTGGGGGCTTCCCGAGGATGCGCGCACGGCGTTTCTGCGCGACCATTTCTCTGCCGAGGGGCGCAACTACCGGCTGGTGCGCACGCCCGTGCAGAGCTGTGATTTCGGGCCGGGTCCGCATTCTTACGTCAAGCATTTTTGGCAAAGTCCGAAGCGCGCGTTCGATTTGTCGATCGACGAACAGCACGTGATTCCGATGCTTCAGGATATCGCGGCGTTTAACCCGCAGGTTGAATTCTTGATCACGCCGTGGAGCCCGCCCGCGTTCATGAAAACCAATCACATGATGCGTTTCGGCGGCCATTTGAAGAGCCGGTATGAGAACCGCTGGGCCTATATTGTGGCGCGTTACGCCTATGAGCTGCGTAAACGCGGTATTCCCGTCACGCGGTTGACCGTGCAGAACGAACCGCGCGCGCGTCAGGTGTGGGAATCGTGCTTGGTCGATGCCGCCCAGGAAGCGCGCCTTGCGCGTGCTCTGCGCAAGCACCTGGCGAGCTTCGGGATCGATGACATCAAGATTCTCGCGTGGGACCACAACAAGGAACGCCTGCTCGACCGCATGGACGAGTCGCGCGAAGCGCAAGGGGAAGCGGGCAATCCCTTCGACGGCTGGGCGTTTCATTGGTACACGGGCGACCACTTCGAAGCGCTTGCCGCCGCGGCGGAAAGCGCTGACGCGGGCGAGCTGATCATGACCGAGGGTTGCGAGTTCTTCGCAACGGATGCCGTGAATCGCCGTGCCTTCGCCGAGCATTACGCGCACGACATCATCGGCGACTTGAACGCCGGGGCGCACGCGTGGATCGACTGGAATATGATGCTCGATGCGCAAGGCGGCCCCACGTATGTGCGCAATTTCTGTAGCGCGCCTGTTCAGGCGGTTGAATCGGCGGCGGGTGAGAACGCCTTTGAGACGCTCCCGTCGGCAATCTACATCGAGCATTTCTCGCGCTTCATCGAGCCGGGTGCGCGGCGCATTCTGACGACCTCGTTTACGGCCGATCTCGAAGCGACCGCGTGGAAAAACCCTGATGGGAGCCTTGTCTGCGTCATTTTGAATCGCCGCGACCAGGATATGCATTTTCACTTGCGCGCGGGCGAATCCATGGCATCGCTGAAGGCGCCGGCGCATTCCATTCAGACGGTGGTCTGGCGGGCAGACGCGCAGGCTTAGCGCGCGCGGGCAACGCGCGAGCGCGCAATCGATGTGACCCTACGTGGCCGGGTGCTTTCAGAACGCTTTGGCCAGATGTGCTACATTGCAATCAATCGCAAAAGAAAGGAGCTGTTCGTGGCAGCTGACAAGCTTTATCTGGGAAACGTTATCACCATGGAGCCGGGGCATCCGACGGCTCAGGCGGTGGCTGTGAAAAACGGCCGAATCGTGTTTGCCGGGTCGGAGGAAACGGCGCGCGCTTTGTGCGACGACGCGACCAAGGTGGTCGATTTCGGCGACAACTATGTGTATCCGGGCATCATCGAAGGCCATTGCCATCCCGATATGGCAGGCGTGCGCATTCGCTGGCAGGCGGATTTGACCGGGGGCGCGAGCATGCCGGAATACGTGGACCTGATGGACGCGTTCATCAAGGAAAACCCTGGGCTGGACGAATACCGCGGCGCCGGTTGGTGCGAGCGTGAATGCAAGCCCACGGCGGCCATGCTCGATGCGATTTGTCCCGATGCGGCGATCGTGCTGCAGTCGGTCGACGGCCATTCGATGTGGTTCAACACCAAGGGTATGGAAAAATACGGCATCAACGAGCAGGCCGCGGAATATTGGGGCACGGACATTATCCGCTTGGATGCCGAAGGTAAGCCGACCGGCTACATTTCCGAGGGCCCCGTTATCGAAATTACGCAGAAGGCGCGTTACACTGACGAGCAGCGCGACGAAGCGTATCTCGCATGGCAGGATTTCGCCTTCGAGCAAGGCTTGACCGCCTGTTTGCATGCGGGCGTCGTAGAGAGCACCTGCAAGATATATGACCGCTTGGAGCGCGCGGGCAAGCTGAAGATTCATACGTACGGCGTGTATATGATCGACGAGCGCTGCGAAGATTACGTTGCCAAGGTGCAGGAGGCAAAGCGTCTGGCGGACACCTATAACAGCGAACACTTCCAAGTGATCGGTATCAAGGTGTTCATGGACGGCGTGGTCGAAGCCCATACCGCATGGATGTGCGAAGGTTATGAGGACGATCCCGAATGCACTGGCGTGAAGCGCATGTGCGATTTCGATCGCGTGACCGAATTGGTTGCCGCGGCAACCGAGGAAGACTTTCTGGTGCATTGCCACGCTATCGGCGATGGCGCTATTAAATTCGCAGTTGATTGCATCGAGGCCGCCGAAAAGCGCACGGGCGATTTCACGGGCCGTCACGCCATTTGTCACTTGCAGATTATGCGCCCGCAGGATGTGCGGCGCATGGCCGATTTGCGCATTACGCCGGTGGTTGCGCCGCTCTGGGTGCCCAAAGACCCGGTGTATTACCAGCAGGCCATCAATGTCATCGGCGAAGAGCGCGCGGCGAACACGTATCCCATCAAGGCGTTTGTCGATGCCGGTGCGCCCGTCACGTTCCACACCGATTATCCGGTTTCCACCGACATGAGCGTGCCGCTTTCCATATATTGCGCAGCTTCGCGCACCAAGCCCGATCTCGGCGAAGCGGGCGTGCACAATCCCGCCGAGTGCATCACGCGCGAGCAGGCGCTGGCGGCGCTCACGTCCGCTGCGGCGTACAGCGTGAAGCAGGAGGCGGAAATCGGCGCGATTGCGCCGGGATATGTGGCCAACCTGACGGTGTTCGACAAAAACTTCCTGGTTGATGATTTGGAAGAGGTGGCCGCGTCGAAGCTTATCGCCACGGTGGTGGACGGCGAGGTTGTGTATTCCGCTTAGCGCTGGCCGAACGGCTGGATCAACGAATTTGGAGGGTGTCCGTCACGGCGGACACCCTTTCTTTTCGAAATGACTACCATGTTAGATGAACGTGGACGGGTGGCTTGGCTTGATGCGACGTGACGGCTGTTGCTTGAGATGGTTGCTGGAGAAAGGGCTGATGATGGAAACGTTTGAACAGCATGATTTGCGTGCCCAGGTGCAGGAATCACGCGATCGCATCCTTGCGTTGGTGGCGGAAATCGACGACATTTTGTTGCAGCAGAACCCGCGCATCCAGGCGAACTACATGGTAAAGATCGGCGTGTGGGAAAACGAGCTGCTTTCCACTCAGCTGGCGGCTCGTCGCGCGAAGCGCAAGTGCGAGCTTGCCCAGGCCGCGGCGAATCGCGGGGAGGCCGTTTCGGCGGAATCGCTTTCCGCGATTGATGCCTTGCTTGATGACGAATTTGCCGAATGGGAAACGTCGTTGAACGCGCGGCTGTCCGATTATGCTGCCGCTGTTGAGCGCCGTGTGAATGGGCGGGAGATGTCCGAGGAGGAGTCTGCCGAGTTCAAGCGTTTGTATCGGGCCATTTCCAAGCGATTGCACCCCGACTTGTGCGATTGCGACGATGAGGAAGCTGCGCGGTTGTTCATGCTCGCTCAGAGCGCGTACGAGGCGGGCGATTTGGAAGCGCTGCGGTCGTTGGACGTGGCGACGCGCAAGTACGATCGCGCCGATGACATTGATGCCCTGACGGATGATGAGCTTGCGGCTGAGCTGGCGTTGAGCGATGCGCGTGTGGTGTTGCTGGAGGGTCAGTTGGAAGCGATCAAGGATTCCGAGCCGTATTGCCTGGCGGAAAAGCTGGAGGATGTTTCGTGGGTGTGCGCACGGGTGCAGGATTTGAAGAATCAGATTGCCCAGGCCGATGAAGTGCGGGCGGAATATCTGGCTCGCGTGCGCAAGTTGGAAGGAGCGCAGTGATGGCTGACAACTGTTGCGCGGCTGGTGCTGGCGCCGCCACTGTGGATGGCGCAGCCGCGGTCGGCGCCGATCTGCCGGGCTCGCTGGCGGTTCTGTCGAGCGTGCCGGGCGGCCTTGCGGCGCTCACAGGCGAAGGAGCAGGCGGGCTGGGGCTTCCTAAGCCGTTTTCGCAGACCATTCTTTTGCTTGAACACATTCATGTGGCGGGCACCTCGCACGTGCACAACATTCAAGAGCTGGTGGGCGGCTTGACTGCGGGGGTTGAACTCGCGTTGAAGCGCGACCCGCTGAACGCGCATGATCAGTGGTGCGTGCAGGTGCTTGTGCCGAGTGGCGCGCGCATAGGATATTTGCCCTGCGATTGCAATGAGGTGATTGCGCGGTTGATGGATGCTGGCAAGCGCTGCTTTGCCAAGGTGGTAGGGCTGCGCATGGTCAACGGTTGGGCCAAGATCGATATCGAGGTGTATTTGGATGACTAACGCAATGCTTGATGGCGCGAACGGCGGGGCAAAGGGCGTAGAAGATGCGCGCGCAGCCGCTTTTGCCAAGGCGCGTGCCGAGGTTGACGTGTATTACGAACGTGCAGACCTAAGCGGTGATCCGGATGGCGGTCTGGCCGTGAATCGGGGAGCACGTTGCTACAACCGCGCAATGGAGCTGCAAAGCTTCGACGATTACGAGGAACGCGTTGCGATGTTCCAGGCGGCGGAATATCTGTATCGTATCGGGCAGGAGAAGGGCAACCTGTGGGGCTTCGTGGATGCGGGCTACATCTATTACTACGACCGCTGCGAAGGCCGGTATTATCCCGACTTTCGCGAGCAGCCGTATAGCGCCGACGCGCAGAAATACTGCGACACTTTCGACCTTGACCAGCATGCATATGAATGCTTTTTGCAGGGCGCCGAAGCGGGCGAGCCGCAGTCATGCTATAAAGTGGGTGACTTGCTCAAGCACGGGCGCGGTTGCGTGAAAGATCCCGAGGGTGCATTTCGCATGTACGAGCGGGCCTATGTGCGGGGGCTGAAGGATAACGAAGTCTGCTGGGGCGGCGCTGCTTTGCGCTTGGGCGATTGTTGCGAACGTGGTTTTGGCACAGAGCAGGATTTTGCCCGCGCGCTTGAGTGGTATGAGCGAGCTGAAGTGGGCCTGGGTATTGCCGTGGAGGCCGGCGACTGGTTTTTCGAGCGGTCGCTTGCGGGCGCGCAGGCAGGCGTAAAACGTTGCCGGCAGGAACTTGACGGCGGCTACTAGGATTGCGGGTGCGACGGTCGGGCGTCGTGTCTTGTCGTGGTGGCGATTTGCTAAAAGCCGTGCGCTGCGGTTAAATGCTTGCATGCTAACAACGCGCGCCGACATAGTTGATTACTGCTTGCAGCTGCCTTATGCGTTCGAGGACTACCCGTTCGATGATGGCAATTGGACGGTTATGCGCCGCCGCGACACGCGTCGCGGGTTCGCGTGGATTTTCGAGCGTGAGGGCCGCATTTGGGTGAATGTGAAGTGCGACCCGGATGACGCGCTGGCATTCCGCAACGTATATGAATCGGTGCTGCCCGCGTATCACATGAACAAGAAGCATTGGAACTCGATCGTGCTCGATGGCACGGTGCCTGACGACGACGTGCGCGCGATGATCGCTGCAAGCCACAAACTCTGCGCAAAAAAGTAACGGCATGGTTTGAAGCTCTTTTGGACCAGTTTCGAGTTGGCATCGTTGGCGGACGCGAGTTCATTTGTGCCCAATAACGGGTCAATGTGCGCTTCTGCCCCTGCTCGTGCATTGCTGATTTTTTTAATTTGATAGCATCGATTTCAATCGTGGGACGTTTGAAAAGGATCGCATATGGCTAAGGTTTCTCGTACTTTTATGCAATGCGTCATTGTGGCACTGGTCAGTGTGATGTGCGCTTTTGCTTGCGCGCTGCCGGCTTTTGCCGATGACGCACATCCGCAGGGCGCAATCGCTTCGGATCAGCCCGCATTGGCTTCGGAAAGCCTGTCGGCCGCGATCGGCGATGCCGATGGGGCACTCGACGACGCGGATGCAAATGCGGATGAGGCATCGTCGACTGACCCGGAAGGCTTAGTTGATTCTGAGGGCGGTCTGATTGATGCCGCCGACGCAAAGGACGCAGAAGATGCGGAAGATGCCGCAGGTGAAGCGGGCACCGCAGACTCTGCAGTCTCGGTCGAAGCCGCCGATTCCACTGATTCCGTTGATCTTGCTGCCCCCACCGCCGATTCCGTCACTGCTCAAGCGGCAACTACCACCAGCGCTGCTGTGGTCGCGGACGGCTATTACACCATTAAGTCGCAGCTCGGCAATTACGTGCTAGACGTCGCAAGCGGGTCGACTAAGAGCGGGGCTAACGTTCAGATTTATCAGGCGAACGCAACGGGTGCGCAGATCTGGATCATCACGCTGGAAAGCGATGGCTACTATTCCATCAAGAATGCCAAGTCAGGGCTGTACCTCGATCTTTCTGGCGGGAAAGCCGCAAACGGCCGCAACATCTGGCAATATGCGGGCAATAGCACGCTTGCCCAGCGCTGGGTCATCACGTCTTCTTCGAACGGGTTTACTATCGCATCGGCCGTTAAGCAGTCTTACGTGATCGATGTGGATGGCGGAAAGGCCGCCAACAGCTCCAACGTGCAGGTGTATTCGTCGAACGGCACGAAGGCCCAGCTCTTCATGCTTAACCCCATCAACGACCTGGTCGATGGCGTGTACGAGATCCAGTCGAAGCTTAAAAGCCAGCAGGTGATCGATGTTGCTAACGGGTCTTCTAAAAATGAAGCGAATGTTCAGATTTACAAGACGAACAGCACCTCAGCCCAGCAGTGGAGCTTCACGCTGGGCTCCAATGGCTACTACACCATAACGAACGTCGGCTCGGGCAAGGTGCTCGATGTTGCTGCAGGCGGGACTTCTAACGGCACGAACGTGCAGCAGTATGCTTCCAATAAAACCGCCGCCCAGCAGTGGAAACTGTTCAAGCAGACCGATGGGTCTTACGTGTTCGTTAACGCGAATTCGGGCAAGGCGCTTGACGTGGCATCGGCAAACACGGCCAACGGCACGAACGTGCAGATTTACGAGCTGAACGCCACGAAGGCGCAGATGTTCTGGATCATTCCCCTTTCGGGCTTGGAGCCGGGCGAGGAAACGCTGGCCGATGGCGTTTACGAAATGCGCAACTCCGCTAGTTCGGCGTATGTGGTTGACGCAATCGAATCTTCTTCGACAAAGGCAAGCACGCAAATGTATCGCAAGGCAGACACGACTGCGCGGCGCTTTTATATCGAATACGGCAGCGACGGCTATTACACCATTAAGGACGTAAGCACCGATTTGCTGCTCGCCGTTTCGAGCGCGAGTAGAAGCGTTGGCGCGAGTGTGGTCGAAACCACGGCCGCTAAGGCTGCGGGCGGCGAAAAGTGGAACATCGCGATGAACGCCGATGGAACATGGACGCTTTTGAACGCGGCTTCGGGTTTGGCTTTCGCGGCGGCAAGCTCGTCGATGAGCAATGGCTTGGCGCTTACTGTTGCCGTGTCGGTTGGCACGTCTGCGCAGAAGTGGAATCTTGTTCTTACCAGCCCGCTTTCGACGGGCGTGTATGCAATCTATTCGCGCTTGGATGATGCCGACAAGGTTGTCGCTTCAACCGATGCCACGAGCGCTCCGGCGCTTGAAGCGTTCGAATCGTCGCTCGAAAAGAAGTGCACGATCACTGCGCTCGGCAACGGTCGATACACTATCTAGAGTGTTCGCTACAACACGTACTTGGTAAACGACGGCGGGTCGTTGGCGTTTGCGAGCGACGGCACTGCAAACAACGCGATTTGGAAGATCGCCTACACGGGCGAAGGCCTCACGTTTGCGAGCGCGCTTTCGGCGAAGCTGTTCGTGACGGTGCCCGGTGGTGTGGCCGAAGAGGGTGCCGCTCTTTCGCTTGCCGATGCGGCGAAATCGCCGGCGAGCCTGTTTAGGGCTGCCATCACGCACGTCATCGATGATGGCTGCTACGTTATTACCAACGCGTATGATAAGGTGCTGGCGGTAAGCTCCGCTTCGTTCTTCTCGGGCGCGAATGTTAAGCAGAAAACCGCTGATGGCACGCTTGCACAGACGTTCTACATCAAGAATGTCGACGGGTACGTGCAGATAACCAACTCGAAGTCATTCAAGGCGGTGGATGTTTCGGGCGGCTCAACTGCGGAGGGCGCCAACATCCAGCAATACACGCCCAACGGAACCGCGGCTCAATTGTGGGTAGTGAGCGTTGATGACAGGGGCGGCCTTGTTTTTGCCACCAGCAACGATGCGACCATGGTTTTGTCTGCGGAAGGCGATTCGAACGAGAGTGGAGCCAATGTGGCGCTCTCCAAGTTCGCGGGGCTGCAGAGTCAATCCTGGTCGCTTTCGACGGCTGAGAATTATTCGATTTCCGGTGATGTGGAGCTCGACGAAATCATCTCTAAGTGCTGGGACAAGATCGGCCAGCATAGCGACATGCTTTCGAACGCTTTCTATTACGTGGCGTACCAGTATAAGTACATGGGACAATCGCGCTATCCCGACGGCGTTATGCCCGAGGGCGACTTCTCGATCGGCTTTGCCAAGGAAATGTACAAGAACGGCAAGGGCAACTGCTACCGTTTCGCCTCGCTGTTCTGCTGGCTGGCGAAGAGCATTGGATACGACGCGCGTGTGGCGAACGGCTGGGTGACGAACCGTTATGGCAATCACGTTGATCACGGTTGGGTGGAAATCAAGTGGAAGGGCCAAAAGATCGTGTGCGACCCTGAAATGCAGTACGACTATCCGTCATACAACTGGTACTGGCAAACCTACGACACGTCGCCGACCGAGTATCATTTCTTTACCTAGGCGCAAGCTGATCGCAGGCGGCTGAAAACATGGAAACCCACGAATGGCAGCTCAACCGGGCTGCCATTCGTTGTGTGCGTGATTCAGATCGCAAGCGGCTTTTACGCCCGCAGCCATTGCCAGCAGTTTTCGAGGCATTCATCGGGGTCGAGCGACGCGAGAATGCGACTCTGCGTGTTTACGGCCCCGGTCCATGCGCAACACGTGGCGCCGTCGCTTGAGGTGCGCACTACCAGATCGGCGCTTTCGTAACGGTATAGCGTGACATTACACGGCGCCCAGCTTTGACGGCAGCAATCCCAGATGCGCCAGGTTTCCAGTAGAAAGTCGTTAACGAAAGGCGCGGTTGCCGCAGCGGCGGCTTTGACATCAACCATGGTCGTCCACGATTCGGCCACGATGAGCCGTCCATCTTCGGAATACACCGGCCCAGCATTGCCGTCCGCGGAGGGAACGCACCCCTGATCGTCGGTGGTTCCGAACAGCGTGCGCGGGGCAGGTGCGGCCATGGTGCCTCCTTCATTGGTGTGCCGGTTCAGCCGCGAACGACGCGGCTTTCTTGTCGTTTTGCATGCTAGAGCGCCGCGCCTCGCGCGCGTGGGGAAAAACTTGGACACCCTCCGAAAATGTGCGAAAATTTTTGACCGCCGTAGGCCCGAGAGCGGAGGTCGCCGCGAAGGCGATTCCGACCGCTGCAAGCCCGAGAGCGAACGCGGTCACGAGCGCAACTTCGGCCGCTACAAGCCCTGCCACCTCATGGTTTTGCTTGCAGATTGGCGGCTGGTCGGATAATCTGGCGTAACTGTTGTTTTTGAGAGGACGCGCGCATGAAGCGATTCACGCCTAAAACGCTTGCGATGTTTGTTATTCCCTCCGTCGTGGGAATCCTGCTGTTCATGGTGCCGGTGTATTTCGACGGCACGTGGACCATCCCGGTAAAGATCATCGCGGATATCATCGCGGGAGCCATCTCCGATTTCCTGCCGATGCTCTGCGCGATCATCCTCACAATATCCGCGGTTGTGGGCATAGTTTCTATAGGCAAGCCCGACGCGTTGCTCAATTACCCGCTCATCGACAAGGTGTTTTCCACCACGCCGGTGTGGGCGATCATCCGCTGCATTGGCTGCGTGTTCATTTGGCTGGTCATCGCCGGGGTGGGCGCCGATGATCCCGACGGGTTCTTCTATATGTTCACCAACGAAGACACCGGTGGCTTTGTCGTGTCGAGCCTGCTCACCACGCTTGTGATCATTTTCTTGCTGGCGGGTTTGCTGTTGCCGCTGCTGCTGGACTTCGGCTTGCTGGAATTCATCGGCGCGATTCTCACCAAGGTCATGCGCCCGTTGTTCCGCATTCCCGGCCGCGCGGCTGTGGACTGCATCACGTCGTGGATCGGCGATGGCACGCTGGGCGTTATGCTCACCGCAAACCAGTACGAAGGCGGCTATTATTCCGCGCGCGAGGCGTCGATCATTTCCACCACGTTTTCGGCGGTGTCCATCACGTTTTCGATCGTGGTGTTGGCCCAGGTGGACATGCTCGAAATGTTCGGCCCGTATTACCTGCTCATTTGCCTGGTAGGCATCGTGTGCGCTCTCGTTTTGCCGCGCATCCCACCGTTGTCGCTGAAGAAGGACACCTATATGGTGGAAGGCAAGGCCGCGCTCGATACCGTGCCGAGCGAATATTCGTCGTCGGTTGATTACGGTATGGCGCTGGCCGCCGAGCGTGTGGCGGAGCATCGCGGCATCGGTCAGTTTTTGGAAAACGGCCTGAAGAACGCCCTGTCCATGTGGTTCGGCGTGCTTCCCGTTGTTATGTGCATCGGCACGTTGGCGCTGGTGCTGGCTTCGTACACGCCCATCTTCGACTGGCTGGGCACGCCGTTTGTGCCGCTGTTGGACTTGCTGCAAGTTCCGCAATCCGACCTTGTTTCCAAAACCATGGTCGTGGGCTTCACCGACATGTTCACGCCTTCCGTGATCGCTGCGGCGCTGATTACGGACCCGATGAGCAAGTTCATCGTCGCGACGGTTTCAGTAACGCAGCTTATCTACCTGTCGGAAGTCGGCGGCCTGATTCTGGGCTCGAAGATTCCCGTCAACATCGTCGAGCTGTTCATTCTGTTCTTGGAGCGCACGATTATCTCGCTGGTCATCGTGTCGCTGGTCGCCCACGTGTTGTTTATGTAAACGCAAAGCGGCGTTGCCACAAAGGTCGAGCGAACCGTTAGCCTAGAAGGGAAAGCGGGCAAGGATGGGCATTTCGCGCGACCTGATACAATTAAGCCCGAAAGGCTTTAAGGCTTGCTTTGATCGGTGGTGATGGATCGTGAGCGATACGACAAACGTTTCCGCAGACAACGCGTCTGATTTCTTGATGGGCGCAAATCGCGTGCGCACCGTTTTGGTGGTCGACGATGTCGAAATGAACCGCGATATGCTCACCGCCGTTCTTGAAGACGAATATCAGGTGATCTCTGCCGAGAACGGCCAGGAGGCGCTTGATGTGCTGCGCGGCGGCGCATTGAGCGTGTCGGCTGTTTTGCTTGACCTGATGATGCCCGTTATGGACGGGCGCACCTGCCTGAAAGAAATCAAGGCCGACCCTGCATTGCGCGATATCCCCGTGCTCGTGGTAACGGGCGACAGGGATCAGGATTCGGAGCTCGAGTGTCTCGATTTGGGCGCTTCCGACTTCATTCCCAAGCCGATCAATGCGCTTATCGCTAAAAAGCGCGTGGAAGCTGCCGTGCGTTTGCGCGAATCGAATGCGGCTCTTTCGATGGTCGGCACCAATTCTGATACGGGTTTGCTTACGCGTAACGCGTTTGCGATTGCTTTGGAGGACACGCTCAAGCGCCATTCGAGCAAAACGTTTACTGTGGCGGTGTTCATCGTTCCTGATTTTTCTTCGGTCTGCGCGAACTTCGGGCCCGATATTGTGAAAAACTTGCTGGAAGTGACCGGCGCTTATGCGGCGGCCGACCCTGATAATTATTCGTCGGCCTATTTGGGTGAAGGCCGCTTTGCGCTGCTGCGTGCGGATGGCACTGTTGAACGGCTGCATGAACGCGCTGCTCTGATCACAAGCGAAGCGCTGATTGCCCGCGATTATGACTTTTCGTTTAGATGCGGCGTGGTGGAAGGCGTGAAGAAGGGCGATAAGGCGCCCATCGTTTTGAATTCGGCCATCGATGTCGTTAGGCGCATCGAACACGACAGTCATGTTCGAATCGCGTATTACGATGCGGAGGCGGAAAAGGCGCTTGAGCGCAGGCGTACGATTTTGGCGGCTGCGAAGCCTTCGTTGGAAAACGGCGATTTCTTCGTGGTGTACCAACCGAAGCATAATGCCCATACAGGCGCTTTGGTGGGTTGCGAGGCGCTTGTCCGCTGGAATCATCCAACGCTTGGCTTTGTGTCGCCGGGCGAATTCATTCCCCTGTTCGAGGAAACGGGCCTGGTGGCTGATGTCGATGCCTTTGTGCGCAGGACGCTGTGCAAGGACATGATTGCGTGGCACGATGCGGGGCTCGACCCGATTTCTGCATCCTCGAATTTCTCGCGCAAAGAGCTTGAGAGCTGTTCGTATATCGCCACGGTGATCGAGGAAGTACATGCGGATGACGCGCTTCCTGCGGACTTGCTTCATGCCGAGGTGACCGAGACCATGTGGTCGAACGATGCAGACGCGGTGAAGCAGAGTTTGCAGCTGCTGAAGGACGCGGGTCACAAGATCGAGCTGGACGATTTCGGGTCGGGCTACTCGTCGCTCAGCATGGTGGCTGCATTGCCGCTTGACGTGATCAAGCTGGACATGAGCCTCGTGCGCGAAATCGACACGCAGGAACCCGTGATCGAATGCGCGGTGGAGCTTTCGCATAAGCTGGGCCGCACGGTGGTCGCCGAAGGCGTGGAAGATGCTGAAACCGCTGCGCGCTTGGATGCGCTGGGCGTTGACGTGCTGCAGGGCTATTACTTCAGTAGGCCGCTGCCGCGAGCGGAATTCATCGAGTACATCCGCGCCGCCCAGGCTGGTCGTTAAGGATATTCCATTCGCATATAGTTAGCAATCCGCTTGTTTCAAGGTGGCTTGTTTTTTGCGCTTGATGTATTGTGCAAAATCTTGCACAATACAGATATCTCATTTCGGAAAGGATTACTTATGTCCGCATCAACCGCAGCAGCTTTGGAAACACCGGGTGCATTTCAGGTGCGCCCTATCAGTGACTTGCGCACGCGCTTGAACGAAATCGAGGAATCGGCGCAGGCGGGTGCCCAGATTGTTATGAACCGAAACGGCAAACCGGTTTTGCTGGTGCAGGATTACCAAACGGCCATGCGTGAACGCGAGCTCGAGCGTCATCGCCAGAAAATTCGCGAAGCGGAAATTTGGGATCGCGCGGTTGGTGGCGTGCGTGTTTCTCTTCAGGATGTTGTCGCGGCTCTTGAATCTGATCGAGCGGAATTTTCCTCTCTGATGTCGGGCGCTCAGCATGATTGATGTCGAGTTTTGCCAGCGCGCTTTGCTGGATATACGAAGCATTCAGCTGCATTATTTAACGTACGCCGATGCAGCTTCCGCAGATGCCCATGTCGCCGCGATTTTGGATGGGTTGGCTCTGTTGCGGGAATTTCCCGATCTCGGATCCGCGGTCGATGATCCGCAGGGCGTGATCGGGGTTGGCTATCGGCGTTATTTGGCAAGCGATTTCTGGGTCTATTATTCGCATAACGACAGCATGCTTACTGTTTGGCGCATATTCCATACCAAGCAAGAAATCGACGATTTTGCTTTCGTGGATTTGGATTAACGCTCGCATTTGATTTCTCGGGGATGGTCAGAGTGCGTGCTGTGGAAGTCGCGTTGTGTCCCAATATCGGCACACGTAACGATTGCCAAAACAATTGCAAACGCGATATACGCGATTGTTGCTTTTTTCGTATATTGATTTTCTCACCTGCGTGTTTTTGATGCGTGCGCGCGTGTATCATGCTCTTTTATTCGCGGTGGCGAATCGTTAAGCGATCAAGCGACCGAACGATTGCGACGCACGGTAGCGAAAGGCGGCTTGTGAACGACAGGGAATTCATACTCGCTGCTCAGGACTGCGTAAGCACCTGCAAAATCGTGCTGCCCGTGATTGCGCTGTTCGAAGCGATCATGATCGTCGTGCAGCTGGTCGGCGTCGCAAATGGGCTCGTTGCCGCCGCGGTGAGCCCGCTTTATCTTGTGTGCTACTTCGTGTTGTTGGCCGCATCCGTCGTAACGTATGTCTACATGCGCACGCATGATGTGCAAGAGCATGCGCGCTCGATTTCCGATGCCACATACGGTTTCAGCATTCTGATGTTCGTATGGGCTATCTTCGTCACGCTCATTGATGCCACGCAGGGATACCAATCCCCGCTTATTTATGGATGCGTGCTGCTGCTGCTCCCGCTTATGGGCATCATGAAGAAGGCCCATATCGTCGCCTTGGAGCTTCTCGGCGACATCGCTGTGCTTATCGTTTGTTTTTCTTTCTATGACGACGCTCTGGTGTTCTTGGTGAATTTCGTTGTGTACGCGGTTATCGCGCTGCTTCTCGGTTTGTCGTACATTGGCGCTCGCGAAAACGGCCACAAGCGCGAAATCGAGCTTGAGGAATTGTCTGATATTCGCTGGCAACACGCGAACGTTGATGAGCTCACGGGCATGCGCAATCGCCGCGCCTATGTGGGAAAGCTCAACGCTATCAAGGAGCATCCGGATCGCATCGAGCTCACGCTGTGGCTGTTCGATGTGAACTATCTTAAGGTGGTCAACGACGAATACGGCCACGCGGCAGGCGACGATCTTCTGCGCGGTGCGGCGCAGTGCATCGAGCGGTCGATGGGCGCAGATGCAAGCGTGTATCGCATCGGTGGCGACGAATTCGCCGCTATCGACTTGGGCTGCGAAGATCCGGTTGCCGTGGGTGCGCGCATCGAGGAAGCGTGCAAAGCTTGGAAGGGATCGATGGCGACAGAGATGTCCATCGCGTACGGAAGCGCCAGTTCGCACGATTACCCGGATGCGAGTTTGCTCGAGTTGGAAAAGCGCGCCGATGCCGCCATGTATGCCGACAAGGACCGCAAACACGCGGCCCGCGCGTAAGTTTGCATGAAACAAACGTGGCGCGGGCCGTTCGCGGTGTCGTGTCGCAACTATCGATTCGCTAGCTTATCGGCTCAATCTTGATGGCGCACACCTTGTATTCGGGCGCCTTTGCGATGTTGTCGAGCGCGGCGTTGGTGAGCCAGTTCGCATTGCCGTCTTGGAAATGGAACGGCATCCAGGTTTCGCCGGGATGGGTTTTATCCGACACGCGCGCGGTCGACTCGATGGTTCCGCGGCGGCTGGAAACGCGCACGGCATCGCCGTTCGCAATACCCATGCGAGCTGCGTCTTCGCTGTTCAGCTCGATGAAGCTCGAATCGGCAATCTCGTTGATGCCCGGCGTTTTGTCCGTCATGGCACAGGCGTTGTAGTGATACAGAATGCGCCCGGTCATCAGGATGAAGGGATATTCGTCGTCGGGCAGCTCGGTGGATGCGCGATAGCCCGCGAGCGAATAGGCGCCCAGCCCGCGGCTGAATTTGCCCACGTGCATGATGGGCGTGCCCGGGTGGTCGCTTGACGTGCAAGGCCACTGTAGGCCGCGCCCGCCAACCTCGGCCGAATCCAAGCGCGCGTGCGAAATGCCCGCGAAGCTCGGCGTGACGCTCGCGATTTCATCCATGATTTGGGCGGCGCTCAAGCGCGGCTGCTCATAGCCCATCAGGTTCATGATGTCCGTGAAGATGTCGGTGTCCAGGCGCGTGTTGCCTTCGATTTCCACGGCCTTGCGCACACGCTGCACGCGACGTTCCGTGTTGCTGAAGGTGCCTTCCTTTTCCGCGTAGCTGCGGCCGGGCAGAATCACGTCGGCGTATTTGGCGGTCTCGGTCATGAACAGATCGTCCACCACCAGGAAGTCCAGGCTCTCGAGCGCGCGGATCACGTGGTGCGTGTCCGGGTCGGTGCGCACCGGATCTTCGCCGAAGATGAACAGGCCGCGAATCTTGCCCTCGATCATGGCGGGGAAGCATTCCGTGGCTTTCAGGCCTACATTCGGGTTGAGCTTCGTGCCCCAAGCCGCTTCGAACTTGGCGATAACGTCAGGGTTTGCGACTTTCTGATAACCCGTGAAGTCGGTGGGCATAGCGCCCATGTCGCAGGCGCCTTGCACGTTGTTCTGGCCGCGGATGGGATTCACACCGCAACCGGGTTTGCCCAACTTGCCGCAGATCATGGCCAGGTTGGACAGGCTCATAACGCCTTCCGTGCCCGTGGAATGTTCGGTGACGCCCAGGCAGTACATGATGGGTGCGGCCTTTGCGGTCGCGTACATGCGGGCGGCGGCGCGCAGATCGCGCACATCGATGCGGCAGATTTCCGCCACCCGTTCCGGCGTGTAGTCGGCCACCATGGCCTTCAAGTCCTCGAAGCCCTCGGTGCGATTCGCAATGAAGTCCGCATCGGCCAAGCTCTCTTCGATGATGATATGGGCCATGCCGTTTGCAAACGCCACATTGGTGCCGGGGCGCAGCTTCAAATGGATGTCGGCGTATTGTGCCAGGTGAATATCGCGCGGATCGACCACGATCAGGCGGCAACCGCGCTCAACGGCGGCGCGCACCTGCATGCCCAACACGGGGTGGGCTTCTTCGGGGTTCGACCCTACCAGCATAATCACGTCGGAATCGGTCGTGATATCGGTGATCGTGTTTGTCATAGCTCCAGAGCCAAGCGTGGTTGCCAGACCGGCAACAGTGGGGGCGTGTCAAACACGTGCGCAGTTATCGACGTTGTTCGTGCCGAACGCGGTGCGTGCCATCTTTTGCAACAGGTACACATCCTCGTTCGTGGAGCGCGAACAGGCGAAGGCTGCGAGCGAATCACCTCCCGACTCCTCCTTGATGCGCGAGAGGTTTTCCGCGACCACGCGCAGGGCTTCATCCCAGGAAGATTCCTCGAACGCGCCCGTTTCCTTGTTCTTGATAAGCGGCGTGCGAATGCGCTCGGCGCTGTCCACGAAGTCGAAGCTGGCCGAACGGCCCTTCACGCAGAGCAGGAATTTGTTGGAAGGCCCGCCGGCGGGTTCGGCGTCGACGATCTTGCCGTTCTTCACCACCAGGTTGAGCTGGCAGCCCACCGCGCAGTGCGGGCAAGTGGTGAGCACGCGACTCACTTCCCAATCGCGATAGCTGGCGCGGCGCTTTTCCGTGAGCGCGCCCGTGGGGCAGGCCGCGGCGCAGTTGCCGCAGCTTTCGCAGGCGGACGCTTTCCAGTCGTCGCCGAAAGGCGCGACAATCGAGGTGCGCGTGCCGTGCTTGACCGTTTGCAGCGTGTGGTTGTGTGCCTTGTTGTTGCAGGCGCCCACGCAGCGCTGGCACATGATGCACAGGTTGGGGTCGTAGCTGATAAACGGGTTCGAATCGAGCACGGGCTTGCGAACCTGATCAACTGTGAACGGGGTTTCGGTAACGTCGAGCTCGCGGCAGATGCCCTGCAGCTCGCAGGCGCCGTTCTTCTTGCAGCTGAAGCAATAGTTGGTGGAATCCAGCCCGTGTTCGGCCAAAATCAACTGCAGCGCGGTTTTTCGCGCGGCTTGAACGCGGTCGGTGTTGGTGGCGACCACCATGCCGTCCTCGACGGGGGTGGAACAAGCTGTGACCAGCTCGGAGCGGCCTTCGACTTCCACCACGCACACGCGGCAGCTGGCGATGCAGCTTACGCCCTTGAGGAAGCACAGGGTGGGGATGCGGATGCCCGCTTTGCGTGCGGCGGCAACGATGGTGAAGCTGTCGGGCACGCTTACGTTGATGCCGTCGATCGTGAGATTACGCATACTGGATACGCCCCCCTTCCATAACACCGCAGCCGTAGTGGTCGCAGCGCAGGCAGCGCCCGCATTCTTGCTGCGCCTCTTCCAGGCTCATCTCGTTTTCCACGCCGCCGAAGTCGCATTTGCGCTCGCGCGCGGGGCGTTCGGTGATGTCCACGCGGCCGTATGCCGTGCGGTTGTTGGGGCGCGGCTCGGGAACGTCCACGTCGATGTTGAGCTTGTGGTTGTAGCCCAGGAATTCGTCGATGTTGCGCGCGGCGACCTTGCCTGCGCCGATGGCGCGGATGACGGTCTTCGGGCCGGTCTGGCAATCGCCGCCGACCAGCACGTTTTCGAAGCCGGGCGCTTCCAAGAACTCGTTGGCGCTGAAAATGCCGCGCTCTGCCTGCATGCCGAATTCCTCGAACGGCGCGCTTTGCACGGCTTGGCCGACGGCGAGCAGGATTATATCTGCTTCCACGCGGCCTTGCGGCTTGTCGGCATCGGCGGGAGCCGGGCGCCCGTTGCGCACGGCGGAAATGTATTGCGGCTGCGTGATAACGGCGGTGCAGTGGCCGGTTTCATCGACCTCGATGCCTGCCGGGCTTTGCAGCGTGAGCATTTCCACGCCTTCTGCGATGGCGGAATCGATTTCCGCCCGCAGCGCCGTCATGTCTTCGATGCGACGACGATAGATGCAGTTCACTTCCGCTGCGCCTGCGCGAATACTCGTGCGGCAGCAGTCCATGGCAACGTTGCCGCCGCCGATGACGGCCACCTTCTTGCCGGTGAAATCGGGTGTCCAGTCGCCGTTGCCGATCTTGCTGAGCAAATCAACCGCCGAACTTACGCCTTCGGCATCGACGTTTTCCAAGCGCAGGCTCTTGCCGCCTTGCGCGCCGATGGCAACGTAAACGGCGTCGTATTCCGCCGCAATCTGGCGCATCTCTTCGGTGCCCACCTTGGTTTCGTACTTCACGTCGATGTTGCCGACTGAAAGGATGGCCTCGATGTCTTCGTCGAGGCGTTCGCGCGGGAAGCGGTAGGCGGGAATACCGTAACGCATCATGCCGCCGAGCTTCTGACGGCCCTCGAACACGGTGACGGAATGGCCCATCAAGGCGAGGAAGTATGCGCAGGTAAGGCCGCTCGGGCCGCCGCCGATAACGGCGATGCGGCGTCCGGTGTCGACGCTGCGCTCGGGCACGGGCACGGTGTTCGCTGCGCACTGATCGACGGCGAACTTCTTGATGCCGCGAATGTTGACCGGCGCATCTAACAGCGTGCGGCGGCAGCGTGCTTCGCAGGGGTGTTCGCACACCAGAGCGCATGCGGTGGGGAAGGGGTTGTCCTTGCGGATCATCTTGATGGCGCCTGCGTAGTCGCCTTCACCCACAAGCGCGATGTAGGCCGGCACGTTCACATGCGCCGGGCACAGGCTTTCGCAGGGAAGCGTTTGGGTTGTGCCCGCCAAACAAGCTGCATCGTCGATGTGGCTTGCATATTCCGCCGCATAGGCGTCCATGCTGTCGAGCACGGCCTGCGCGGCTTCATATCCGATAGCGCAATCGGCGGTGTCGGCGATCATCTGCGCAAGGGTGCGGGCTGCGGTTAGCGTTTCCGCGGTTGCCTTGCAGTCTACGATTTGCGCCAACAACTTGGCCAGTTGCGGAAGGCCGTCGCGGCAGGGCACGCACTTGCCGCAGGTTTGGGCCGCGCCCGCCTGCAGAAGCGCGAGCTGAACCGTGAGTGGGCATTCGCCCGGCGGCGCAGCTTGAATGCGGCGCTCGAAACGCTCGAGGAAGCCGGCCGTTTTGCCGTCCCCCGGCGCCGCGGTTGCAACGCTTAGTTTGCTCATACTGTGTTCCTCGTCTGTGTGCCTCGCGCCGCGCGCGAGGGCTTCCCCCGATTGTTAAGCCGCCGGCTCACTGTGCGCCGGCGCAAACGCTAGTTCTTCTTGTGGTACACGTACCAATAGGAAAGGCCCACCAAAATGGCGCCGCCCACGATGTTGCCGAGCGTGACGAACAACAGGTTGTACCCGATGCCGCCCAGGGTGATCACGGTAGCGGTGGCGCTGCCGAAGCCTGCCTGCTGGGCCAGCAAGCCCATGGGCAGGAAGAACATGTTCGCGATGCTGTGTTCGAAACCGCAGGCAACGAACGCGGTGACGGGCATGATCACGCAGAAGATCTTGTCGACCAGCGTGCGCGCGCCGAAGCTCATCCACACGGCCAGGCACACGAGCGTGTTGCACAGAATGCCTTTCGCGAACAGCGTGAGCGCGTCGGGCGTGATCTTGCCTGCGGCCGTTGCGACCATGGCATCGCCCACAGCACCGCCGTTCATGGCGGCCATGTTGGCCAGGTACACCAAAAGCACGATGATCAAGCTGCCCACCAGGTTGCCGATGTACACGCACACCCAGTTGCGGATAAGCCCGGACCACTGAATCTTCTTGCTGCCTGCGCCGCAGATCATCAAGCAGTTGCCGGTGAAGAGTTCTGCACCGCAGCAGACCGTCATGATCAGGCCCAAGCTAAACATCATGGCGCCGAACACGCGTTTTATGCCGAACCACATTTCGGTGTCGCCCTGCACAAGCGAAAACAGCGTGGCGCCGAGCGCGATGAACATGCCGGCCATAATGGCGAGCACGAACATTTTTCCAAGGCCCATGGTCGCCTTGCCGACGGCCAGCGTTTCGGCCTTGGCTTCGATTTCCGCCGGTGCCAAGGCATCGGGCTTTATGGCCTTAACTTCAGTATCTTCCAACATAAGTGAGCTCCCCCTCATTGTCGTTGTGGAATTTCAACATTGTAGCGTGTGGGGTTCCAGCCGTGTTTCGCATGCGTAAAAGACCGCGTAAAGGGCAGATGAGAGCGGATAAATGGACGCTTTTGCCGCTTGAACGGACGCGTGCCGAATGCGCATTCCGGAAAGGCGGCAAAGCGCTCGCTTTACGAGCATTCACGATTGTGCGCGAGGGATATAATGCGGATAATCGCACGAATTTCGTGATGGGAGAAACGTTTATGGCTGCTCGACCGGATGATTCCCACATCGATGTCTCTATCTCTCGGCGTAATTTCTTGCGCGGATCGGCTCTTGCGGCTGGTGCGTTGAGCATTTTGGGATTCAGCCAACCTGCTGCCGGGTCGTTCTCCATCGCGTATGCCGACGAAACGGGCGCCACGGATTTCGTTGTGTACGCCTTGTCGCGCGAAGACGTTCCCATTGTCGTTATCGATGTTGCCAACGGGGCGAACGCGCCGGTCGCGGGTATGAAGATAACGGTTACATCGCTGTATAACGATGCGCGTGTTACCGCGACCACCGATGCGTTTGGGTGCGCCACGGTGGGCATCCGCGCGCTTACCGATGGGGCAGGCGACGCCGCGGCCGACGGCTATGCCGGCTGGATGCATATTCAGGCGGAAAAGGCGGGCTATCGCACGTATATCGAGGAAAGCCGCCTGATGGAGTCGGGCTTTCACGCCAACGACCAGGGCGTTTTGCCCAACATGGTGCAGATCGCCACGCAGCCCGATGCGAACACGCCTTACCTTTCGTGCGTGTGCTTCGACGGCGTGGATTTCCAATACCGCGCGCAGCGGGTGGGCATCACGTCCGCAAACGACATGGTTCACGACCTGGTTGTGCGCATCGAGCACGCCGGCGGCTCCACCTGGAATGTCGCGCTTGCAAACAAAACCACGGGTGCGACTGTCGGCAGCGCAACGGCACAGGCGGCAAGCGATGCGGCAACGGCAACTATCACGGGCACGTGGCTCGATGGTGCGCACGGCATTTCCGCAGGTGATGCGCTGGCCATAACGTTTTCCAACGGCACAACCACCTACGAGTTCCCGCTTTCGGCCACGTTCGTTAACGTGCAGATGCCCGTGACAGGCGGCTACGACGGAACGCTTTCGCTTTCTCCCGGCAACGATCCCGAGGCGTTAGAGGATGGCCAGCCCAAGAAGGCGACGAAGGCTTTGCCGGACTTCTTCGGCAGCGCGCTGGGCGACATGTTCACGGCCGGCGTGCCGTTTTTGCCCGTCGACGTGTTCTGCGACGGCTTGGGCAACGTGGGCTTCACCGCGACCATCGCCACGTGCAACATCTTCAAGAAGGAACGCGGCGCAGATCCGAGCGCTGAACCGCAGAAGCGCTGGAAAATCATCAAGGACACGTCGGGCGGCAACTGGGTAGACACGTTTGTCGCGGATTTGCAGAAAAACGCCCAGCGTTGGTCGGAAACATCGGGCGGCGATGGGTCGGCAAACGGCGGCAAGAATTTCGGCGCATCGAAGGTCGCTTCGAAGTTCGACGTGACGTTCGACTTCCAGCTGCAGGGTTATGGGTCGGCGCTCGAAACGTCGGATAGCGATAAGTGGCTCTGGCATTTCGACGTTGCGGCCTTGGGGCGCTTGGCGGCCAAAGTCAACGTGAGCCAGCAGCTGTGCGTGTGCGGCATTCCCGTGTTTTGGGCGTTCGACTTTTCGGCGATGGCGCTTCTCAAGTTCATGCTGGGTTGCCGGTTCCGATCGGATTTCTCGGATTTCACCTGGGGCCACGAATGGTCGATTCCGGGCGATTGTCCGGCGGGCGTGGTGTTCAACTTCCGCGCCGAGCTCGGCTTGACGGCCGGCGTGGGCGTTATCGGCATCGCGAGCGTGGGCGTGCGCGGCTACGGCTTCTTCGACATCATGTTCATGTCGGACTCCACGACCGATTACGAGCAAAAGCATCACTATCCGCATACCACGATCGGCATCGGCGCGGCGGTGCAGATGATCGTGCAGGTGCTCATGTTCAAGAAGACCGTGATGCTCGTGAGCACCGATTCGAACAACATTTACGACTCGGACGACAAGTACAAAGACGATTCTTCTGATAAGGCCTTAACGGCGGGTGCGCTGGCGCTGCCCGATGCGCGCTTCGGAAGCGAGGTCGCGGCGCTCACGGCAAGCGCGATTTCTTCCGACGACCTGGAGATGGTCGATGATTCGTCGCTTCTTTCATGTGTGGAGTTCACGGTTGCGCCCGATGCACAGGGTGCGCTTTGCGATTACGCTTTCTGCGGTACACAGGGGTCGTCGGACGGGCCGGTCGACATCATCGATCCATATGCGCAGGCGCCCGAGGTGGCGCTTGCAACGCCGAACGGCGGTTTCGGCGCTCAGGCCGCAGCGGGGCTGTTCACGGCAACGAGCGGCTACAACCCCATTCATGGCGTGCGCCCGTCCTTCCAGACTAAGCTGTGGAGTGATGCGTTCAGCGCCCCGCGGCCGAAGGTGGTGCGCGCCGGTGATTACACGTACATGCTGCGCATTGCTGTTGTGGAAGTGGACGTGGATGCTTCGAACGCGGATTTGTGCGTGGTGGCCGATGACAGCGGCTGCACGTTTGTGAAAGCGGTGTCCGAAAATGCGCTCGCGCATATTAGCTTGGCCGACGACGGAAGCCTGGTGTATCCCGAATACAACGCCGATATCGCCATGGCGCAATTCGTTACGTTCGACGGCGACACGGTTCAGGGCGATATGAGTGCGAATCGCCGTTTGGTCGAAGAGCTCACGCGCACCGATAGTCGAGGGCGCGCGGTCAACGCGACCAAGGTGACGCGGTCGAGGCTCATCATCAGCCGCTATTACGAGCCGGGCGCGCAGTGGCTCACGCCTTCGGTGCTCGAATTCGCCATTCCCGCCACGGCGACCGAATACATGCGCGTGAACACGTGGGATACCGACTTTGATGTGGCCGTGTCCGACACCGGGATGCTGTATGTGGCTCTGACGAGCATCGTGCGACCGTACTACGAAGACAAAACCTACGATGAGCAGTTCAAGCGCCAGTTCATATCGCTTTTGCGCGTCGATCCGTATCGCGAAAAAGTGATTGGTTGCGAGTGCGGCTTAAGCTCGATGCTCAACGGCGCTATTTATTGGCAGCCGCGCGTCGTTGCCGACACGAACAACGACTGGGACGACGCCACGATGTTCTATTACCGCACAAACCTGGATGCGCGCGGTGATCTGGATATTTCGAACACGGTGCTGCGCGCGATCACGATCGGCTTTTATGTGCCCACGGGCGATATGACCATAACGATTTCGTCGCGCATACTTAAGTTTGAAGATTCGTTTATAACCGAACATCTTTCGGAAGGCTCGTATGAAGTCGTGGGCTTTTCGATGGACAACACGTTCCAGAAGAGGGGTGCCTACCTGACATGGAGCGTGCCTGCGCTGCCTCAGGGGGCGTCGCAGACGATCGCCGCACACGATGCCGTAACCGTTTTCAGCGTAGTTTCTCTCGACGGCAACTGCATTGAGGACACGAAGCGCGTCGACAACGTTTCGTTTGCCGCGCATGGGCCGATCAGCACGACGGACAGCACGGCGCATGTTGCGTGGTTTTACACGCTGGACAGCGGTCGCGGGCAGGAACGCCTGCTCAGGCGCATGGAAATCAGCACGACCTATCGCTACGGCCTGATTTCGGAGTTCACGGAAACCTGGCCGGTTGGCTCGACGTCGAACGTGCTGAAGTTCTTCTCGAGCATCGACGGCAAGCATTTGTTCGCCGCGCGCATCATGGAGGGCACGGCACCATCCGTTTCCGAAGAGGCCGTTGCCGCGCTGGCCGATGGGGCTGTGTTGTGCTCGACGGTGAGCGCGCTCAACAGCGCGAACGCCGAACTCGCGCAGTTGGCGGAAAGCGTTCAAGCGCAGGGGGCCACTGCTGCGGCCGCTGCGGCTGATGGTGAAACGGTGCGCCAGTTCCAGCTGCTGAGCGCGGTGTACGACGAGGATGCGGGCGCGTTCCAGGACTTCTTCCCGTTAGCCGAACTCGATTTCGCGCCGGACTTCATCGCGGAAGTGCCCGATGACAGCGAATACCATTTCAACTTCATCGCGGGCGCCATCACCGACTTCGACAACAACCTGCTCGACTTGTATCACGTGCTTATTCCGCGCGTGTGCGGCCTGCAGCTCGAAGGGGCCGACGCCGTTACGCATTTGTGCATGCCGGGCGATCCGTGTGTCTATCAGGTGCGCGTGACCAACACGGGCAACACGTCGATCAGCGGGTTTACGGCGAACGTGTTCGATGCGGAAACGGGCGCTGCGGTGGATAGCGTGCGCGTGCCTGATTTGGCGAGCGCGCTCTGCGATGACGTGTCGAACGTGGTGCCGGTGTACGACGAAAGCGGCGAGCCGACGGGCGCGTTCGAGAAGAAGGAAGCGACCGCGATCGAGGCGCAGATGATTTGGCCGGGGCAAACGCGCACGTATCAAACCACGTTCACCATGCCTGCGAGCACGGCGTCGGGCGAGCGCGGTTACCACGTTACGGTGAGCAACCCCGAGCGCGGTATGCTGCTTGCGGCCGACGAAGCCGCGCTTTGCGTTGACCCGCGTAAACGTTTGATCGAAACGTGCACCGACGAAAGCGGCACGGTGAGCATGACCGTTCAGCCCGCGAATTACACGGTGGGGAAAGCGTCCGATGATAGCGGTAATGGTCGCACGCCCACCAAGACGGGGGACAATGCGGGTGTGGTTATCGCTGCTGCCGCGGTTGCCGCCGCAGCCGTGGGCACGGGTGTTGCCGCCAAGCAGATGAAGCGCGCCGCCGAAAGCGACGGCGACGGCGACATCGACTGCTAGTCTCTAGCACTCGATGTCTGCTGCGGGCGTGGGATGCTCGTGCACGATGGTCTGTTCCACCACGCCGTCGCGCATGATGATCACGCGGTGCGCCATGTCGGCGATGGCCTGATTGTGTGTGACCATGAGCATGGTGGTGCCGTACTTGCGGTTCACCTGTTCGAGCAGCACCAGAATGTCGCTTGACGTGTGCGAATCCAGAGCGCCGGTCGGCTCGTCGCACAGCAGCAGCTTCGGGTTTTTCACCAGAGCGCGGGCGATGGCGCAGCGCTGTTGCTGGCCGCCGGAAAGCTGGCTGGGGAAGCGGTCTGCCATGTTCGTGAGGCCGAGCGTTTCCAAAAGCTCATCCACATCGAGCGGCTCCTGCGCGATGTTCTCGCAAATCTGGATGTTCTCGCGCACGGTAAGGTCGGGCAGCAGGTTGTAAAACTGGAAGATGAAGCCGAGGTTTTCCTTGCGATAACGGGCCAGTTCCTTGGCGTTCATCTGGCCGATTTCCATGCCGTCGACCACGATGCTGCCTTCGTCGATGGTGTCTAAGCCGCCCACGGAATTCAAAAACGTGGATTTGCCGCAGCCCGAAGACCCGAGGATGACGCAGATTTCGCCTTGCTCAACACCGGTTTCCACGCCACGCAGCACCAGGTTGTAGCTGCCGCCTGCGCCAAAGCTTTTCTTTAATCCGGAAACTTCCAAGTACATGGGATCCACCTATCTGTTCCGCAACACATCGCTGGGCGTGATCTTGTTCACGCGACGCAGCAGCAACTTATTGACCAGGGTGTAAATCAAGATGATGGCCACGAACGCAATCACGTAGGCAAGCGGGTTCGTGTCGAATCGGCCGGCCACGCTTGCCGAAGACATGACGTTGCTATACACCGAGTCGATGATCAGCTTGCTCAAGGGAATTTCGATCAGGGCGAAGACGACGATGATGACCGTGTTCGCGCGCAGATACAGCTTGCGCACGAGGTTTTCCTCGTAGCCGAAAATCTTCAGCAGCGAAATGCCGAGTGCGGCGCGGTCGATCATCACCATCAGCATCAGATACATGATCACGGCGAACAGGACGATTGGCAGCACCATCAGCAAAATCATGCGTGGGCGAATGCTGTCGTAGAATTGTGCGGCCGCGCGCTGAACATCGTCGTAGGTAGTGGTGGAATACAGCGCTTGCGCGTTGATGTCGAGCGCCTGCGACGAAAGTACAACGTTGTAATAGGTTTCATCGCGATTGAACAGCTCGCGCATCGATTCGATGTTCATGAACACGTACAGCGATGACTCGTGTTCGGTGATGGCATCGACCGTGAAGGCGTAATCGATGTTGGTCACCGAGTTGGTCATGACGATCTTGTCGCCCACGGCCAGCTTGAACTTTTTGGCGACCGCGCTTGAAATGGTGCACTTGTTTTTGCCGACGGCCGCGCTCACGCTGTAATACGGGTTGTCGGCGGTGGTGCCCATCAGCATCACGCCGTGCGAATCGCCTTCGCTCGTGATGTTCAGGTTTTCGATATACACTGCCGTGCCGCCTTCGGGCACCGTGGTTTCGGGATAGACATAGGTGTACAGGTATTCCCAGGTCGTTTCGTTTTTGGCATCGTCGATCAGGTTGTTGCACACCGAATAGCAGTCGATGCCGAGCATGATCAGCAGCGTTGCCGCGAACGTGCCCAAGAACATGGTGATCACGATGCCGCGCTCGTGTATTACGCGCCTGACCTGGAATTTCCGATTGAAGCTGAAGTTGTTCAATCTCCGCAGGTCGAACGTGCGCGTTTTTCCCTCGCGCCTGTTCAGCAGGTCGAGCGTCGGCAGGTTGAGCTTGCGGAACAGCACGATGATGTTCACCAGCGCGGCTATCACCGGCGGCAATATGATGCCGCAGATGAGCACCCAAGCCGGGGGCATCGGGGCGGCGGGAATCGACGAGAAGCCCGATTCCACCTGGTCGATCTGCAGGCTGATGCCGATGGGGGAAAGCCCCACGATCGTGCCGACGATGCCGCCCGCGAGCGCGAGCGCCACGGGGAGCAGCACGTAATTGCCGAGCACTTGACTGCGCGTTACGCCGAGCGCATACAAGGCTCCGATGATCGACTTTTCCTCCTCAACCGTGTGCGACACGAACACGGAAAGCACGTAGCTGATCAGGATGAGCAGAAGCACGCTCAGCGTGACGCCGATCAGGCGGAAGAGGCGCTGGTTTTTGGCGAGGGCGCCGATGCGCGGGTTGTTGGCCTGTGTGGTGATCAGCGACACTTTGTTGATGCGCGTGTCGAACACGCGGGCCGTCAGCTCTTCGGATCGCTGCTCGAGTTCGCTGACGCGTTCGGTAAGCTCGGTGATGCCGTCGAGGATCTGCTGGTTGCCGTCGACGGCGGAGGTCATGTTGTCGGGCAGCTGCGACACGCCGCTGTCAAGCTGGCTCAGGCCGCTTGAAAGCGCAATCAGCCCGCTCGCGAGCGTGGTCATCTGGCTTGTGAGCGTGTCGGAAATGTCGGACACGCTGCCGGCACCGTTAGCGGCCTGCTGGACGGTTTCGCGTAGGGCCTTCACCGCCGTGCGTGACGCCTCGATGTCCTTCTGATTGTTCTCCATGGTGTCGACGGTGTACAGGAGTATCTGGTAGGCCTGATCGATGCTCGGATCGTCGCGCTTGTCTTCGAGGGCTTCGACGACCGATTTCAGCGACTTGATGGTGCTGGTGAAATCAGCAAGCGATGCATCAAGGCTGTCTCCGAGCGCGTCGAGGGTTTTGATCATATTGTCGAATCCGCCGAAGCTGTCGATGATTTCGTCGATCGTCTTGGCGCCGGATGAAAGCTGCGCCGCGCCCGAGGTGAGGCTGCCGGCGGCCGTCGACGCATACGACGTTGCCTGGCTTGCGGATTGCGCGCCTTGCTCGAGCAGAACCAGGCCGTTTTGCAATTCCGCGATGGCGTCTTTGAGCTTTTGCGTTCCGCTTGTGAGCTGGTTCACCTGGTCTTCGATTTCGCGCTTTTCAGCCGTCTTGTCGTAGGCCAGATTGCGCACGAATTCGTTCTGGGCCGTGAGCGCGTCGAACTTGAGCGAGGAAATGTATTCGACCACATCGTCGTTGGAAGTGCCGGCGTGCAGGCGATACGAATACAGGTAGGACTGCGAAACCGTTGACGCCGTCGCTTCATGCAGCTCGTCGTAGGCCGCTTTGGTGACGAACACTAGGCCGAATTCGTTGAAGCTTGCGGAAGGGTCGGTCAGGTTTTGCAGCGGGTTTTCATAATCGGGTGAGGTGCACAGGCCGACCACGGTGTAGGTGTGATCGGCGATTTCGATAGTGTCGCCGAGGGTTATGTTTTTGGCGTTGGCGTAGTTGCGCTCGATCAGTGCTTCGCTGTTGGTTGTGGGCTCGCTTCCGCCTTCGTCGATGGCGACAAGGTTGATGCGCTCACGCATGGCGGATACGCGCAGGGTGCTGTCGTCGGGCTTTTCGAAGTCCATGTAGAAGGCGGCTTCAACGTCTGCCCCAAGGCTTTCCACGTGCGCGAATTCTTCGTCGCTCAACGGGTCGAGGCAGCTGAACTCGCCGTCTTCGGTGGCGTGCTGTTCCATCTGAACATCGGAATTGGCGATAAGCGTTTCCGCGCTGCCACAGATGCTCACGAGGCAGTAGGCGGAAATCGCCACCATCAGGGCAAGCGCGATATAGCGCCCGGGATTGGCGCGGAGCTTGCGGGGTATGCGATTGAGCAGCGTTTTATCCATTGGGCCCTTCTTTGGCGGTGCGTGCGCTGCTTATTGTAAAGGGGGCATGCGCGAAAGGCTTTGAGGTGGGTGTTTCCCCATTAATTCGCTGCAAGCGCGAAAAACGGGCACCGCGGTTGTGCGATGCCCGTTGTTTTGCGCTTGACGGTTGCGTTTGAAAGCGCGTGCCAGGTGCGGATTGCGGCCTACAACTTGCGGCCTACAGCTCGATGCGGCCGAACTTTGCCAGCAGCTCGGAGGCGGCTGTGCATGCTTCGCAGTTGCAGTACTTGGCACCCGCGGCCTTGCGTTCCTTCTGCTCGGCGAGCATGGCGGCAGCGGCTTCTTCGCCGAAAAGCTGGGCAGCTGGGCCTTCTGCAAAGGCGATCACGCCGTCGATGGTGGTGGGACGGCCCTCGAGCACGTCGAGAAGCGCGGTGGTGGCGGCTTCTACCGCTTCATCGGAGCTGTCGGCGGCAACGGCTTCCTTCCAGGCCTTAGCGGCGTCGGCGGTCACCTGCGTGCTGGCGCCGGATACGGCCAGGATGTCGGCGCGTTCTGCTACGTAGTCGAACAGTTCTTTTTCCATGGTGTTCTCCTTTCAACGGGCTCGGGCGATTTCGCGCCTCTTGGGACTTGTGGTTTAAGCTGCGCCTAAGCCGAAGGCTCGCCTTGCTCTACCGGGGCGCTCAGCGGCTGAGAGGCCATTTCGTAATCGGTGGCTTTCTTGCCGACGGTCTTCTTCAGCACGAAGAGCGCGCCAATCACCAACACCACGCCGATGATCAGGCAGATCACCGCGTTTTGCACCAAGCCCGCGATGACGAAGCACACGAAGCTGATGACCGCGACGGTAAGCACGTACGGCAGCTGCGTGTTCACGTGCTCGATGTGATTTACGTTTGCGCCCGCGCTCGCCATAACCGTGGTGTCGGAGATGGGGCTGCAGTGGTCGCCGCACACAGCGCCTGCCAGGCAGGCGGAGATGCCGATGGTGAGCAGCGTGGGCTCGTTCGCGAAGATCGGCAGCACGATGGGGATCAGGATGCCGAACGTGCCCCAGCTGGTGCCGGTGGCGAAGGCCAGGAACGCGGCAACCACGAAGATGATGGCCGGCAGCATCGCGTACAGGCCGCCTGCAACGCCTTCCATCAGGCCGGCGACGAACACGTCGGCGCCGAGCAGGCCGGTCATGGTCTTCAGCGAAACGGCCAGCGTGAGGATAAGGATCGCGGGCACCATGGCGTTGAAGCCGACGGTGAGGCACTGCATGGCGTCCTTGAACTTCACGATGCGGCGAATAAGCAGGTAGATGATCGAAATGACCAGCGCGATCAGAGCGCCCCACGGCAGGCCGACGAAGGCGTCGGTGTTGCCGAATGCGCCGATGATGTCGCCCGCGTAATCGGTTGCGCCCGACGGGTCGGCGCCGAAGAAGCCGCCGACGTACAGCATGCCGCAGATGCAGCAGATGATCAAAATGATAACGGGGATCAGCATGTCCCAGAGCGACGCGCGCTTCACCACGATCGGGCGGTCATCGCCGAGCGTGCCCAGGTTGCCGTCGCGATACGCCTCGATTTCAGCCTTCGCCATGGGGCCGTAATCGAAGCCCATCACCACGATTGCGATCACGAACACGAGCGTGAGCAAGCTGTAGAAGTTGAAGGGAATGGCGCTGATGAACAGCTGAATGCCGTCGACGTTCAGGTCGCCCGCGATGCCCGACACGGCCGCCGCCCAGCTCGAAACGGGGGCGATCATGCAGATGGGGGCCGCGGTGGCGTCGATGATGTAGGCCAGCTTCGCGCGCGATACCATCTTGGAGTCGGTGACCGGGCGCATGACCGATCCGACGGTCAGGCAGTTGAAGTAGTCGTCGATGAAGATCAAAACGCCCAGCACGAACGATGCGATCTGCACGCCCACGCGGCTTTTGATGTGTTTGGCGGCCCAGGTGCCGAACGCGGCCGCGCCGCCGGTCGCGTTCACGAGCGCGACCATGATGCCTAAGAGCACCAGGAATATGAAGATGCCGGCGTTGTCGGCCACGGCGGGGATGATGCCGTCGTTGATGATGGCATCCACAGCGCCGACCAGGTCGAAGCCGGACACGAGCAGCGCGCCCACGACGATGCCGATGAACAGCGACACATACACTTCCTTAGTGATGAGCGCCAGCGCAATAGCGGCAATCGGGGGCAACAGCGCCCAAGCGGTATTGACGAATTCCATAGCGTACCTTTCCCTGTGTGATTTCGCTTCTTGGGAGTATACGGTAAGCGTGGGCGATTCGCGCTAAAAGTTAACGTATCTGGAATAGAGCAGGCCCCGAAGGGTAGCTTGGCGGTGGTTGCGCCGGCACGGGGCTGTGTGCTGGCGTATGCGGCTGCGGGCTGCGGTGGTTGCGGGGCGGTGCCTACTGCGCCGGGCTCGAACAGTGCGGATCGCGTTTTTGCGCGAGCTTTTCCGGCAGCACTTCCGACACGATGATGGCGACGAACACGAGCACGAAGCCCGCAAGCACTTTTAGTTCGAGTTGCTCGGCGCCCAACGCCACGCTGAAGATGACGCCAAAGGGCGATTCGAGCGAAAGCAGCAGGCTCGCGGATGCCGGCGGCAAGTGCGATTGGCCGATGTTCTGGAAGAGCAGCGCGACCGCCGTGCAGGCGACGGCCAGGTAGGCGAGCGCGCCGGTCTGTTCGCCGGTCAGCTGGGTGAGAGGCCCGACGGGCGCGCCCGTGACCAGGGCGACGATGAGCGCGCACGCACCCGCGCCCGCAAACTGCCACATGGTGAGCACATATATGTTGCGGCCTTCGCTGAACTTCGACACGAGCACGATGTGGACGGCATAAAAGACCGCGCATGCAAGCGTGAGCAGGTCGCCGATGTTGATGCCGCCTTCGTTTCCCAAGCTGATCAGTCCCGTTCCCACAAGGCAGAGGACGGCGGCGATCACGTTGATCTTGGTGGGGCGCTTGCGGGTTGCAAACCAGGCGAAGAAGGGGACCATTACACAATACGTGCCGGTCAAGAAGGCGTTTTTACCAGGCGTGGTGTATTGGATTCCCACGGTCTGCAGGTAATACGCGCAAAAGAGCGCCACGCCGAACAGCAGCCCGTAGGCAATGTGGTCTTTGGTTAGGTACAGCTTGCGGTGCTTGGCGAAGACGACGGCCAAAATGATCGCCGCCGCGACGAAGCGCACAGCGAGAATCCACGCGGGGTCGAGGAAGTCGGTCGTGCTTTTTACCACGACAAACGAGCTGCCCCAGATGATGGTCGCGATGATTATGAGAAGCCGGTATATCATGCCCGCTAGTTTAACGCATGAGGGTGCGTGCCTCGGGCTGACGGGGCGACGGGGTGGTGGTTAGCTTGCCTGGTTGCCGTGTTGCAGCCGCGAAAACACGCAGAACCGCTCTTTGCGCCGTATCAAATCGCGGCTAGCCGAGCGCCGATAAAGGCAAAATGGGAGAAACGGGTCGAAAAAAGCTCATTTCTCCCATTTCAAGCTCATTTTGCTGTGTGCGCACAAGCCGTTGTGGGAGATTTGACCAAAAAAACGGCCGAATCTCCGACATTTCTGGGCGCGCAAGCCCCACACGAGTGCTCCTGAGGTCGTCGGGTGGCCCTTTGCAAGATGAAACATGGGAGAAACGGCTAAAAAATGGCGAAATCTCCCATTTGGACAGCGCCGAAACGCTCGAGACGGCGCCCGTGTAGGAGAAACGGCCAAAAAAATGGCCGAATCTCCCAAAACGGCTTTTCGGTTGCGCTTACAACCGAGTTTGGCGGCGCCCCTGAGGGGGCCATTTCGGGGATATCGACTCAAAAGTGGCCAAAATCCCCGACAGTCGGCCGCCCTGGGGCGGTCGCTTCGGGGATTTCGCGCAAAAATTGCCGCAATCCCCGACATCCGGGAGGACTTAGCTGCTGGTTTCGTGCCCATTTCGCTTTTGCGGTGCCCATCTGGGCGCCGATGCGAGCCTCTTTGTCGGGGATATCGGCTCAAAAGTGGCCCAAATCCCCGAAACGACCTGTTCGTGCGGCGCCTTTGTCGGGGATTTCGCAAGAAAATCTCGGCAATCCCCGAAAAGGCTATTTTGCGGTTGTTCATGGTCGCTAATTTGTAACGACATCCATATGAAACATGCTTATTCTTATCCGCCATTGGCGGTGTGTGACACGCCCGCGCAATGCGGTATGTCCGCATTGCGCTGATTCTCGTTGCAAAGTTGTATTGCAGACAACAAAACCGCGCTCTCTACCTGCGGATTTGCTGTCTCAGATAGGTATGAAGACTTCGCACAAGTGCCCATCGAGCGCCTTTTTCGAGCCGCGTTCTGGTAAAATAAAAGTTGCAAAATCCCCCACAAATGAAAGCAGAAACATGGCACAAAACACGGCAAATTATGGCGACGACAGCATTCGCCAGCTCAAGGGCGAAGAGCGCGTTCGCCAGCGCCCCGCGGTGATTTTCGGCTCGGACGGTCTGGATGGCTGCGAGCATGCGGTGTTCGAGATCCTCTCGAATTCGGTCGACGAAGCGCGCCAAGGCTATGGCAACCTGATCACGCTCACGGTGTTCAAAGACAAGTCTATCCAGGTGGAAGACAACGGTCGCGGTTGCCCGCTCGACTGGAATCCCACGGAAAAGCGCTTCAACTGGGAACTCGTTTTTTGCGAGCTGTACGCCGGCGGCAAATACAACAACAACGAGGGCGGCGATTACGATTATTCGCTCGGCACCAATGGTCTGGGCTCGTGCGCGACGCAATACGCCTCTGAATACATGGACGTTACCGTGTGGCGCGAAGGCAACAAGTACGAGCTGCACTTCAAAGAGGGCAAGGTCATCGGCTCGAAGAAGAAGGCGCTTTCCATCGAGCCCACCTCCGAAACCCGCACGGGCACCACGATCAAATGGCGCCCCGACCTGAAGGTGTTCACGGCTATCGACATCCCTCAGGACTGGTTCGAGGAAACCATGCGTCGCCAGGCGGTGGTCAACGCCGACGTGCGGTTCCGTTTGCGCATCGAGGGCGGGGTCGTGCCCGAAGGGTCCACGACAATCACGCTTTCCGACGACGGGTTCGCTGAGCAGGAATTTTGCTACCCGAAGGGCATCGAAGACTACATCCTGGAGAAAACGGGGCAGGATTACATCACCGAGCCGTATTTCATCCAGGCCGACCGCCGCGGGCGCGATCGCGACGACTTGCCCGACTACAACGTGAAGATCACCGCGTGCTTCTGTTTCAGCCGCAATCTGCAGATGCAGGAGTACTACCACAATTCCAGCTGGCTCGAAAACGGCGGCTCGCCGGAAAAGGCCGCCCGCAGCGCGTTCACGAGCGCGATTGACGCCTATATCAAGCAGCAGGGCAAGTACACCAAGAGCGAATCGGCCATCAAGTGGCAGGATGTTCAGGATTGCCTGGTGCTGGTCACCAACTGTTTTTCCACGCAGACCAGCTACGAAAACCAAACGAAGAAGGCCATCAACAACAAGTTCATTCAGCAGGCCATGACGGCGTTCATGAAGGAACGCATGGAAACGTACCTGATCGAAAACAAGGATGCCGCGGGCAAGATTGTCGACCAGGTGCTTATCAACAAGCGCTCGCGCGAAAACGCCGAGCGCACGCGCCAGTCCATCAAAACCAACTTGCAGCAAAAAACGGACATGGCCAACCGCGTGCAGAAGTTCATCGACTGCCGCAGCAAGGATCGCGACCGCCGCGAAATCTACATCGTAGAGGGCGACTCGGCGGCGGGCGCGTGCCGCACGTCGCGCGATGCGGAATTCCAGGGCGTTATGCCTGTTCGCGGCAAGATTCTCAACTGCTTGAAGGAAGATTATCCGCGCATTTTCAAGTCGGAAATCATCATGGACTTGCTGCGCGTTTTGGGCTGCGGCGTGGAAGTGAACGACAAGCGCCTCAAAAACCTGGGCACGTTCGATGTGAACAATCTGAATTGGAACAAGGTGATCATCTGCACGGATGCCGACGTTGACGGCTATCACATCCGCACGCTGATCCTCACCATGCTGTACCGCCTGGTGCCCACGCTCATCCACGAGGGCTACGTGTTCATCGCGGAATCGCCGCTGTACGAAATCAATTGCAAAGACAAAACTTATTTTGCTTACACCGAAGCCGAAAAGGCCAAGTTCTTGGACGAAATCGGCGACCAGAAATGCTCCATCAATCGCTCTAAAGGTTTGGGCGAAAACGATCCGGACATGATGTGGATGACCACCATGAATCCGGAAACGCGCCGGCTGATCAAGGTGCTGCCTGAGGATGCCGCGCGCATGGAAACCATGTTCAACCTGCTTTTGGGCAACGACGACAACGGCCGCAAGCGCCACATCGCCGAACATGGCAAGGAATACCTCGATCAGCTCGACCTTCAGTAAGGAAGCGATATGGCACCCAAAAAGAAGCAGAACGCAACCGCTAAAAAGCACGTGGACAACCCCAACGTTATCGGGCTGCATCCGGAAACGGTCGAGCAGCCCATCACGCTCACGCTCGAGGAAAATTACATGCCTTATGCGATGAGCACGAACGTGAGCCGCGCATTCCCGGAAATCGACGGGTTCAAGCCGTCGCACCGCAAGCTGCTCTACACCATGTACAAGATGGGCCTTTTGAACGGCGCGCGCCAGAAGAGCGCCAACATCGTGGGCCAGACCATGAAGCTCAACCCGCACGGCGACGCGGCCATCTACGAAACCATGGTGCGCTTGGCCACGGGCAACGAAGCGCTGCTCACGCCGTTCGTGGATTCGAAGGGCAACTTCGGCAAGTATTATTCCGGCGACTTGAGTTACGCCGCCAGCCGTTATACCGAGGCCAAGCTTGCGCCCATCTGCGCGGAAATCTTCAAGGACATCGACAAGGATCCGGTCGATTTCGTGGACAGCTACGACGGCGCCATGCAGGAGCCGCGGCTTTTGCCCACGTCGTTCCCGAACGTGCTGGTGAGCGCGAACAAGGGCATCGGCGTGGCGATGGCGTCCGACATCTGCGGCTTCAACTTGAATGAAGTGTGCGAAGCCACCATGCGCTTCTTGAAAGACCCTGACTGCGATCTGATCGAAATCATGCCCGCGCCTGACTTTTCCACGGGCGGCGAAATCATTTACAAGCGCGAGGAAATGGAGCGCATCTACGAAACGGGCCTGGGCGGGTTCCAGATTCGGTCGCGCTGGCGTTACGTGCCGTCGGAGCGCATCATCGAGGTGTACGAGATTCCGTACACCACCAAAACGGATGTGATCATCGAGCGCATCATCAAGCTGTCCAAGGAAGGCAAGCTGCGCGAAATCGCCGACATCCGCGACGAAACCGACTTGTCCGGCCTGCGCATCGCCATCGATGTGAAGCGCGGCACCGATCCCGAGGTGCTGATGGCCAAGCTGTTCCAGATGACCACGCTGCAGGACACCTTCAGCTGCAACTTCAACGTGCTGGTGGATGGGTATCCGCGCGTGATGGGCGTGCGCCAGATTTTGGGCGAATGGGTTGCATGGCGCATGGAAAGCACCCGCCGCCGCGTGACGTTCGACCTGGCCAAGAAGATGGAGCGCCTGCATTTGCTGCAAGGCCTGGAAGCCATCCTGCTCGACATCGACAAGGCCGTGGCCATCATTCGCAACACCAAGCTGGAAGCAGATGTTGTCCCCAACTTGATGGAGGGCTTTGCCATCGACAAGGTCCAGGCGGAATTTGTCGCCGACATTCGCCTGCGCAACATCAACGAGGAATACATTCTGAATCGCACGCGCGACATCACCAAGCTCACCGAGGAAATCGCCGAGCTGAACAAGATCCTGTCGAGCGATCGCAACGTGAAGAAAGTGATCTACAACGAGCTGGCGGCCGTGAACAAGAAGTACGTGACGCCGCGTAAGACGGGCCTGGTCGCGGCCGAGGAAATCGTCGAGGTATCCACGGAGCCCGAGATCGAGGATTATCCGGTCACCATTATGGTTTCGCGCGAGGGTTACTTGAAGAAGCTCAACGAGCGCGTGTTGCGCGCGGGTGGCGCTTTGAAGTACAAAGACGGCGATGCGCCCTGGATCGAATTCGAGTCGTCGAACGTGCACGAACTGCTCGTGTTCACCAACACGTGCCATGTATATAAGTGCAAGGTGAGCGCGTTCGAGGACACCAAGTCGGCTCAGTTGGGCGCTTATTTGCCGGTCGAGCTGCAGATGGAGCCGGGCGAAAGCGTGATCTTCGTGCTCGACCCGGGCGATTATTCCGCGAGCGTGCTGTTCCTGTTCGAAAACGGGCGCGCGGCGCGCGTGGCGCTTTCGGGGTATGCCACCAAGCAGAACCGCAAGAAGCTGAAGAACGCCATCTACGGCAAGAGCCCGCTGCTTACGGCGCGTATTCTCACCGAGGATGTCGACATCGCTCTTGTGTCGAGCGATAACCGCATGCTCGTGTTCAACACGTCGGTGCTGATGACGAAGACCACCAACAACACGCAGGGCGTGCAGGCGTTCACGATGAAGGGCGAACGCCGCGTGGTGGCCGTGGGCGCTGCCGCAGATTTCCTGGGCACGTCTGCCGATGCGAGCCGCTACTTCACGCCGAAGCTGCCGTGGGGCGGCGCGCCAATTCGCCAGCAGGATCAAAAGACGCTCTTCGACGAGGAATAGCGCAGACTGGCGCACGAGGTGCGGGACGAAAGCCGGGGCGCTGGTCAGACGGTCTTTCGATTGCAAAAAGAAGGAGCGCGGTGGGAGATTCCCATCGCGCTCTTTGTGCGTCTTGCTTGTTTGTCCGCACGCGTGCCTGCGCTTGCGCGCGCTCGCGCCCGTGCGTGCGTCGCAACCCGCCTATTCGGCGTCGTTGTTGTAGCGCTGCGAATTCTCGAACGTGGCGCGGCCGAACAGCACGCCGCCCATGCAGTGCATGTGCAGATGCCCGACCGTGGCGGCCGAATCGGGGCCGGTGTTCATGATGGTGCGGTAGCCGCTGTCGTGCACGCCCTTGATTTCGGCAACCTTCGGCAGCGTCTTCAGCAGGTGCCCAAGCACTTCCTCGGGAACGTCGTCGTTGAGGTTCTCGTAATGCTCCTTGGGGATAAGCAGCGTGTGAACAGGCGCTTCGGGCTCAAGATCGTCAAAGGCGATGCAGATATCGTCTTCGTAGACGATCTTCGAGGGAATCTCGCCCTTTGCAATCTTGCAGAAAATGCAATCGTCGCTCATGGTAGTCAAGCCTTTCTCTCAAGCGAATGTTGGCATGCAAGCATTCTACTTGAAACTCGTGGGCACGGGGCGCGCATCGCCTAAAAGGCACGCGATGTAGCGGCAAAAGAGAATGTTTCGCTCGCAGGAAAAATCTGCAACAGTCTGCGCGATTGTGTAGAATGCCACCTGGGAAGGTTGAACTCGTTGTGGCGAAGGGGCCAGCATGAAGTTTTCGGTTTTGGGTGATTCCATCAGCACGCTTAAGGGCACGATGCCCGACGATTGGCGCATCCATTACGAAGGCGAAGTGCACGTCGACGGCATCGAGCGCCCGCAGGACACCTGGTGGGGCCGCGTGATCGACCACTTCGACGGCGATCTTCTGCGCAACTCGTCGTATTCCGGGTCGGTCGTGGAAGGTTTCGGGTTTCCCGCGGCGATAAGCGATAAGCGCATCAGCTACCTGATCGGCGAAGACGGCGAAACCCCTGATGTCGTGCTTATTTTCATGGGCATCAACGATTACGGGTGGGCCGGCGGCCGCAACCAGGTGATGGGCGGAAGCGTGTCTGCATCGGCTAAGCCCGAAGATTTGGGCGAGCCGTATGAAGTGACCGACGTTGCCGACGAAGGCACGCTGCAGCGCTTCGAAGATGCGTATGCCCTCGCTATCAAGAAAATCCACGCGGTGGCGCCTGACGCGCAGGTGTGGTGCGTGAATTTGGCGCCTGGCACGGTGCCCAACACCGATTGGCCGAACTTCATCTATCGCATCCGCGGCATCGAACTCGACGATTACAACGCGGCTATCGCCCGTGCGGCGAAGGCGCAGGGGGCGCATGTGGCCGATGTGCGCGCATTCGGCTTGTCCTACGACTCGGTCGATGGCACGCATCCGAGCGCGCTCGGCATGGAGCAGATTGCCTGCATGGTTATCGCTCAGATGGAAGGCGGCTCGACCGATCCGACTGATTATCCGCTGCTTGCCAACGCCCCGAAATCCGTACGCGGTTGCTACGAAGATAACTGCGCGGGATGCGAATTCGCCGACATTCAAAAGAACCGTTGGTCGCTCTACTGCTCGAAGTACGACCCCAACAAGCTGTGTTGCTAACGCTCAAAAATTTTGTCATCGCTGGCACGCAATTTTATAAAACCGCTTTTCAGAGCGCCGTTCATGATTTCTGTCAATTTTCAGTTATCTAAATTGAGAATAATTGCTACCGCGAATCTCTTTTCACAATCAAGAATTTAAGCGATAATTCAAGTGTTTATGACGTAGCAAGCGCATACGTCACGATTGGGGCGGGAGCCCCTTCGACCTAGGGAGGCAGTTTATGTCTAAAATCACAATGTCCCGCCGCTCTTTCTTGGCAGCGGGCGCCGCAGCTTCTGCTATCGCTGTAGCAGGTCTTTCCGGTTGCGGCAGCAGCTCTTCTAGCTCCTCTTCGAGCTCTTCTAGCTCGAGCGCAGCCAAGAAGGCAGGCGGCACCATCACTGCTGGCCTGAGCCACTCCACCACGAAGTTCTCGCCCGTTGGCGCGTCTTCCGCTCTGGCTCTTCCGGCATGCGTGCATGTTCTCGAGGGTCTGTACAACATCGACTACACCGACTACAGCTACTACAATGCTCTGGCAACCGCCGAGCCCACCAAGGTATCTGACTTGGTGTACGAAGTAACGATCCGCGACGGTGCCAAGTTCTCCGATGGCAATGCCGTTACCGCAGCTGATGTTGTTGCTTCTTTCGAGCAGAACATGGCCGCTGCTTCCACCTATCACAACTTCCTGTCGTTCATCGACAGCGTTGCAGCTAAGGATGACAAGACCGTCACCTTCACGCTCAACTCCTCGATGGGCAACCTGCTCATCAACCGCCTTGCTTTGGTTCTGATCTTCCCGGCTTCTCAGAGCGCCGACGACCTGGCTGCAAAGCCGATCGGCTCCGGCCCCTGGATGTTCGACACCATCGACGGCAACGACGGCGGCAAGATCACCTTCAAGCAGAACCCCAACTACAACGGCCCGAAGGCCGCTTCCGCAGACGCCATGGAGTGGAGCGTTTTGCTCGACAACACGTCTCGTACCACGGCTATGACTGAGGGTTCCATCATGGCTATGGAAGACGTTCCGGCTACCAACACCGACGTTGTTTCCGGCTCCGGCGCCACCGTTGAGTCTCTGGCCGGCTATGGCCTGAGCTTCCTCATGTTCAACTGCATCAAGAAGCCGTTCGACGACTATCGCGTACGTCAGGCCTTCTTCTATGCCATCGACATCGAGAAGCTTATCGCCAACCAGCTCGCTGGCGAGGCTGACCCGATCACCTCGTTCCTGCCCGAGTCCAACAAGAACTACAACAAGGCCGCTACGGTTTACACCTATGATCCCGAGAAGGCAAAGAGCCTGCTCAAGGAAGCCGGCTTCGACAGCATCGACGTTACGCTGCGCGTGAACGGCTCTTGGGTTAAGGATCTCGGCCCGCAGATCCAGGAAAACCTGAAGGCTGCCAACATCAACTGCGAGCTTGACAACGTTGCCAACTCCGTTATGTACACCGACATGGCCAACGAGCACAGCGCCGACAACCCGCTGCCTTACGACGTTGCTCTTGCAAACGGCGACGCTTCCTGCTTCGGCACCGACCCCGACGTTTTGATGTCTTGGTGGTTCGACAACGACGCATGGCTGACCGGCCGTACCTGCTGGGGCGAGGCTACCGACGGCAAGTGCGCCGAGATGCGCAAGCTGCTGGCTGACGCCCGCAAGGCTTCTTCTGACGCCGACGCTCAGAAGATCTGGAACCAGTGCTTCGACTTGCTCGCTGAGCAGGTGCCGCTGTACCCGATCATGTACAAGAAGGTTGCCACCGCTTACAACGAGAAGAAGATCGCAGGCTTCAAGCCCGTTTCTACCACGGGTCTGTACTTCACCGACGCAAGCGTTCAGTAATTAAGGCTTGATATCGGAATAAGGGGGAAGGTGAAATCGGCAACGGTTTTGCCTTCCCTTTATGTAAAGGGGCTGAAGAACCCACGTGGAGCCGATTCAGGCCGGCATCATGTGGCTTCTTCAAACGTTTTTAGGAAAGGGGGATTAGGTGAACAACTTGCTTAGGCTGGTAGGGCGTCGCTTGATTGCGTTACCCATTATGATCATCGGCGTGACTATCCTCGTGTTCTTCGTTATGTCGCTTTCGCCCATCGATGAAGCTCTGTCTTCATTGAGCGAAAACGCCACGGCGGGCGAACTCGAAGCGTATCGTGAAGCTCATGGCTTGAACGATCCGGCTATTGTTCGCTATTTCTCGTACATGGGCAATCTCATTACGGGAAACTTCGGCACCTACGGTGCTGCTAATTCCAGTGTAGGCGACTACATTGCGGGCGCTCTGCCCATCACCCTCGAGCTTACGTTCGCGGGCACCATCCTTGGTCTTATCGTCGCGGTTATCTTGGGCGTTGTCTCCGCTATCTACAGGGACAAATGGCCCGACCAGATCATCCGCGTCGTTTCGATCATCTTCATCTCCACGCCGTCGTTCTGGCTGGCCGTTCTCATGATTTTGCTCTTCAGCACCAATCTGGGTTGGCTGCCGGCATCAGGCGAGCTACCCGATTTCTTCATAGACCCAGGCGGGTGGTGCGCGCGTATGGCGATGCCGTCTATCGCAATCGCCATTCCGCTTGCAGGTTCGATGACCCGTGTTATCCGCACCTCGATGGTGGAAGAGCTCGATAAGGATTACGTGCGCACCGCACTGGGCGCAGGTATTCCCAAGCGCGTCGTTGTGAGCAAGAACGTGCTGCGCAACGCGCTGATCAGCCCGGTTACCGTTTTGGGTTTGAAGATCGCCCACGCAATGGGCGGCGCCGTGGTTATCGAGGTAATCTTCAACCTGCGCGGCATGGGTATGGCAATCTATCAGGCTATTACGTATAACTACCTCACCTTGGCTCAAGGCGTGGTACTGGTGGTTGCCTTCTCGTTCATCATCATCAACATCATCGTGGATATGCTCTATATCCTGATCGATCCTCGAATCAGGGGGGTGTAGCATCATGGGATATAGGGAAAAGACCACTCAAAAGCTCGAGCAGAATGCCGGCAAGAAACTTCATTTCAGGCATTTGCGCGCCCTGTCGTTAGGCGCGAAGATCTCGCTCGTAGTGTTCATTCTTTTGGTGCTGATGGCGGTGTTTGCCAATTTCATCGCCCCGTGGGATCCGTTCCAGATCGACATCGCGCGTCAGGCGCCGGGTGGCGAACATCTCTTCGGCACCGACGACAAGGGCCGCGACGTGTTCTCGCGACTCATCTACGGTGCGCGTTACTCGCTCGTCATCGGCCTGGGCGCTTCCGCGCTCGCCCTGGTGGTGGGCTCGATCATCGGCGCATGGGCCGCTGTTGCGCGCAGGTGGGTTTCTGAAGTCATCATGCGCATCATGGACATCCTCATGTCCTTCCCGGGCATCGCTCTTGCCGCTATCATCGTGCTGGTGATGGGCGCATCGGTGCCGTCGCTGATCGTTGCAATCGCCGTGCTGTACATTCCGCAGGTCTGCCGCGTGGTGCGCGCGAATGTTATGAGCGAATACGGGCAGGATTACGTGCGCGCCGCTATCGTGGGTGGCTCGCGTGCTCCGCATATCCTGTGGAAGCACGTTATGCGCAACTGCCTGGCTCCGATCATCGTGTTCGTTATCGTTTCGTTGGCAGACGCCATCGTGTTCGAGGCATCGCTCGCCTTCATCAATGCGGGCATTCCCGAGCCGAACCCCACCTGGGGCAACATTTTGGCCGACGCCCGCAACGGCGTTCTTTCCGGTCGTTGGTGGCAGGCGCTGTTCCCGGGCTTGTTCATCATGATCACCGTGCTTACCCTGAATATTCTGTCTGAAAGCGTGACCGACGCCATGGCTGCAGCCCCGAGCGCTCCGCTCGCAGCTGCCGATGACAACCTGGCCGGCGGCCGTGAGGCCGACCGTCTGGTTGCCGACCCGAAGCTGGCTTACGCCGAGCAGGCAGAATCTCTGAACGCGCATCTGACCCAATTGAGAGAGGTGGAGCTAAAACGTACCGACCGCTTTACGTCGCGCACCGATGTTCCGCCGATTCTGGAAGTCAAGGATTTGTGCATCCAGTTCCCGCGTCATGGTGACGTGAACGTGGTCGACCACGTGAGCTTCGTGGTGCGTCCGCGCCAGACCATGGGTCTCGTGGGCGAATCCGGCTGCGGCAAGTCCATCACGTCGCTCACCATCATGGGCTTGCTCGATTCCAGGGCCAAGATTTCCGGCCAGATTCTCTACAACGGCCAGAATCTGCTTGACTTGAAGCCGAACGAGATGAACGAGCTGCGCGGCAAAGATATCGCCATGATTTATCAGGACGCTTTGAGTTCGCTCAACCCGTCGATGCTGATCAGCGCGCAGTTCAAGCAGCTGACCAGCCGCGGCGGCACGCGTACGGCCGAAGAGCTGCTCGAACTCGTGGGCCTCGACCCGAAGCGCACGCTCGAGTCGTATCCGCACGAGCTTTCCGGTGGCCAGCGTCAGCGCGTTCTTATCGCTATGGCGCTCACGCGCGACCCGAAGGTGGTTATCGCCGACGAGCCGACCACGGCGCTCGACGTAACCGTTCAGAAGCAGGTAGTCGACTTGCTGAACCGCCTGCAGCACGAACTCGGCTTCGCTATGGTGTTCGTGAGCCACGACCTGGCGCTTGTTGCCGAGGTGGCCAACTCCATCACGGTAATGTACGCCGGCCAGGTTATCGAGCAGGGCCCCGTGACCGAAATCATGACCAACCCGATTCACGAATACACGCGCGGCCTTCTGGGCTCCGTGCTTTCCATCGAGGCTGGCAGCGGTCGCTTGCATCAGGTTCCGGGCTCGGTGCCTTCGCCGAAGGATTTCCCCGAGGGCGATCGTTTCCGTCCGCGCTCGAGCCATCCGGATGCCATTTCCAATGTGGAGCCGATGCTCAAGCAGGTGCCCGGCACCGATCACTATTACGCAGAGCTGCCTGACAGCGAACTTACCCGTTTGGGTCTTGAACCGTTGCTGAAGGGAGGTGCTGCGTAATGGCTGAGGAAAAGATCAATCCTGCTGTGGAAAACGTTCCCCAGACCGACCTTGCAACTGAGGTTGCCGCTAAGGCTGTGGAAGTCTCTGATGTTGTTGAGGCGGAAGCTCCTGAAATCGACATCGCCGAAGGCGCAGCTGAGGGCCTCGAAAACGATACCGATGTGTACGCCAAGCCCATCAACAGGCGCGACGTGCGCGAGGCCTTGGCCCAGGTGGCTATCCCCGAGGAAAGCGTGCCCGACGACACGCCCGATGACGGCCGCACGCCGATCATCTTCCTCGATAACGTGCAGGTCGTTTTCAAAACGCGTACCGGCTCGCTTTTGCATCCGAACCGCGTGACCGCCATCAAGGGGTCTACGATCAAGTTGATGCCCGGCGAAACGATCGGCCTGGTAGGCGAATCCGGCTGCGGCAAGTCCACGACTGCTAACGTCATGTGCGGCTTGCAGCCTGTTACGTCCGGCAAGGTGTACTTCAAGGGCAAGGATGTTACCAAGCGCACCGCCGCCGACCGCAAGGTTATCGGCCGCGTGCTGTCCGTGGTGTTCCAGGATCCGGCGACCGCTCTAAATGCGCGTATGAGCATTCAGGACCAGCTGCTCGATCCGCTGAACGTGCACAATGTGGGCACGCCCGCTGAACGTGCGAAGCGCGTGCTCGACCTGTTGGAAATGGTCGGCCTGCCGCAGTCCTGCTTGCAGGCGCTGCCGGGCCAGATGTCCGGTGGTCAGCGTCAGCGCGTGGCAATCGCCCGTGCGCTCGCGCTCAATCCTGACGCCATCATCGCCGACGAACCTACGTCCGCATTGGACGTTTCGGTTCGCGCTCAGATCCTTAACCTGTTGGTTGACCTGAAGAAGGAGCTGAACCTGGCCATGGTGTTCATCAGCCATGACATCCAAACGATCCGCTACATTTCCGATCGCATCATCGTTATGAACAAGGGCGTTATCGTGGAACGCGGAAGCGCTGAGCAGGTGTTCAATCATCCGAAGGATGAATACACTAAGCTGCTGCTGGGCGCGGCTCCGTCGTTGCTGCATCCCGATCTGGGTCAGGGCGACTAAGAACACGCCGGCGAACATACAGCATTCGCAATGGAAGAGCCTCGGCACATGCCGGGGCTCTTTTGCGTGTGCGGTGACATGCGCGGGCGGCGCTGACGCGTGCGTAAGCCACGAAGGTGTTTGGGAATCTGCGCAAAACCCCAAGCGTTGCTAGCACGCTGTTGTTCGAAGCGCAGTGTGGCTTTGTGCGTTGGTTTTCTCTCCTCGTAAAACAGTAAGGCCGGCGGATAAACCGCCGGCCCACCCAGAGAGGAGATGGCTGGTATTTCTGGTTACAGAATGCTGGCCATATAGAAGCCGTAGCGAGCAACGCAAACAGCAACGATGGCCAAAACGGCAAGAACGAGGAGCATGGTCTTAGCCGTTCCCTTGCCGCTCGACTGAAGAGCGGCGACGATTGCTGCGCACAAGGCAAGCACTGCGCCTACTGCGATAAGCGCCATGCCGTCTGCGCCCAGGCTATTAAACGTAACGGCCTGCCACGCGAAGACGATCGCTGCGAGCGCGCAGATCACGGCTTCGCCAATAAGGGTCGTCTTTTCCGTGTTGTTGGTGAGGAACAGCCATAAAGCAATGCCCATAGACGCATCGCCCAAGATAATCGCGGGCGTCGTGGGCAGCGCGATCCATGCCTGCACGCCATAAGAAACTCCATACGCATGCCCAACGGCGAACATTGCCGCAAATGCGAGCACCGCGCCAATGATGCGCACGATGCGGTTTCCGCCGTTTTTGCACGTTGCAAGGTCGACGATAGCCACAATAGCGACAAGCGCAGCAGTGATGCCTTCAAGCGTCAACGGCGATGCGGGGTTGCGCAGCACGTTAAACACATTGCCGATGCGTCCGAGGTGCGCCATAGCGGCGAGACCGCCGATGATGACGAGCGCCAAAACGATAATCGGGAGAAGGCGCGGATTCTTCTCTTCTTTCGAAGGGAAGACCGCAGCACCCACATACAAGCCCCCGGCAAGACCCGTGAGCAAGGTGAATGCAAACAAAGGAAATTCAGAGATCATAAGTGATTCACCATCCTAGTTTTCAATAGAGACGAGTTCGTTGTCTTCAATACCGAACGGACGAAGGCTTTGCGCCGTTACGAGCGCTTGTTGAGCGGAGGCAAGTTCGGGAGCCACTCCCGCACCGGCAAGCGCATCCTCGTGCAGGTTTTCAAGCGTGTATGCGGCCTCGGACATGAAGTCGATATCGCTTGTCACAAATGCCGCGACGGCTTCGAGCAGCTGGGGATAGCAAATGGCTGCTGCCCCGGCTTTTGAATTGCGCACGCTGGTCGCGAAGGTGTCCAGCCAGCCGGTTAGATGCCTTGAAGCAAAGGCGAGCTGGTTACGAAGGTCTTTCGCGCAACCGTGCGCTTCTCCTGTGCGAAATGCTCCAAGTGCACGGCTGGACATTTCGGCCATGAATGCGCATTCCAGCGCCACATGATCGTCGGGAACGGCTTGAATGCGGCGGGCCCGCAAGCCGTAAATCTCGTAGCATTTACGCACGCTCAGCGTGTTTTCCTGGAAGAGGGCCATATCGTGAGCGTCCCTGTAGGGAGACTCGTAAGGCGATGCCGGCAAGGCGCCGGGCCCGATAAACACGCGCGTGTATTCATCGCGCGCTGCGTCGAGCAGGCCTTCAGTGTCTTGATCAGCCAGCTGTTGCAGGAAGTCCAAAAAAGCACGCATGGTATCGCTTGCTTCGGCGTATTCCTCGATTGCATCGCGCGCGACATCGCTAGTAAGCTGCTCGATCGTTGCGGCGTCAGGCGTGCCGCCGAAAATCTTATTAAACAGCGTGTACCAGTAGCAACGTGCAAAGAGCATGGCTTCTAGCTGAAGAGCGTCTTCTGCCGGCAAAGTCGCCTCGTCTAAAAGTTCGGTATTCGAAATCATAGTGTTACCGCCACGAATTCTTTCTGCGAAGTCGCCTCAGGGGCTTTATACAAAACATTGGGATTCGTCCACTCGGAGGTGGGTAAATGGGGAAGATCGCTTACCAGGTCAGCGCCGTATTGCGCCTTCAGATCCTCGATCTCGCCGAAATGGATGGCGCGCATGGGGCATGCGGCCACGCAGGTGGGCTCGCCGCCTGCTTCGCGCAGCGACTTGCAGGTGTCGCACTTCACGATCATGTTGTTTACGGTGTCCAGCTGGGGGGCGCCATAGGGGCAACTGGTCATGCACATGCGGCAGAGCACGCATACGGAATCGTCGTGCAGAACGGCGCCGTCCTTGCTTTTGAACATTGCGCCTGTGGGGCAGCTTGCAACGCAGGCGGGGTTTTCGCAATGGTTGCAGCTCATCACATCGTGCACCAGCGTAGCGCTTGGATAGGTGCCATATTCGTAAGTTTCAACGCGGCGCGGACGCGGTCCGACTTCGTGCATGTCGTGACGGTCTTTGCAGGCAACCTGGCACGTGCGGCATCCGATGCAGCTCGTCAGGTCAACGTAAAATCCAATAGCCATGTTTGAAACCTCCTCTTATTTCTCGCTCGCGTACATAACGGTCTTGTCGGCGTAATAGGCAGGCGTCTTCGTATCGTCTACGCCGCTTGCCAAAAACGGTCCGCGCTCCCAATCCTCTACGAGTGCGGTTCCGCTGTACTTCTCGATTTCAATCAACAGGCTGTTGTAGCCGTCGACCTGCGGGAAGTAGTTTGACTGCTGGCCGTCGGAGAGCATCTGCTCAGAACCGCCGCGGTCGATGATTTCGCTGCCGCTTTCGTCGAGCACTGAATGCACGCCGTGAGGAATGCCGACACAGCCGGGCATGATGGTCTGCAGAGGTTGAGCGATGCGCAGCATGCGACCGAAGTCGTTGTAGCACATGACGGTGTCGCCGGCCTTGATGCCACGATCTGCCGCGTCTTGAGCGTTCATGAATACAGGGTTCTTGAAGGCTTCCTGCGTCCACGGCATGTTGTCGTAGCAGCTATGTGCGCGACGCATATAGTGCGGGGTGTATGCCTGCAGCGGGTACTTGGCCTTCTTGCCGCCGATTTCGCCGTTCTCGAAGGTTTCCTGATAGCCGCGGTAAGGTACGAAGTAGTTGGCGTAGGGCTTGATGGGCTCGGGGTTGATGCCGATGGTGTTCACGTTGTCGGCCTTGAACTGGCAATAGATTTCCAGCTTGCCAGACAGCGACGGACGCGGCCAAGCGGTATCGGTAACAGCTACAGATGTGCCGTCTTCGTCGATGCCGAGCTTGTCGTTGAGATAGCCGATGTAATTGCGCTTGTCGTCCTTAGAACGCGTGCAAACATAGCTGCCGTTCTTCATGAACTCGTCGAAGCCCACTTTGCCTTCCTGAGCCGGATAGTTCGCGTGATACTTCTCGTTGTCGGCTTCGGTCCAGGTGATGACGGGCTCCCAAGCGGAAAGATCGCTCTTCAGCTCGCGCATGCCCAAGAAGTAGCCGAGCCACTGATCGTAATTGCTCTTGGGGTATGCCAAATCGGGATCGGCGCCCATGCGCTCCATGATCTCGCGGAATACGCGCTTTTCTTCGCGAGCCTCGTACATGGGCTTGATGAGCGGTTTCCATGCCAAAAGCGCATCCTTGCGCTGCTTCTGGCCGTTTCCGTCGCCGAAAGGCGAAGGCCAGGAGAGCTCGCCCCAAGATTCGTCGTCGTTGCCCTCCCAGTGTGTGCACACGGGAAGCAGGATGTCGGCGAACTGAGCAGTGAGACTCATCTTGATTTCGAAAGAGACGCAGGTGTCGGCCGCGCGCATAACTTCGATAGCGGTGTTCAGATTGCCGCGGGTCTGCATGAAGTTAGAGCAGGTGGCAACAAGCATGCGCGGGTTAACGGGCATTTCCATGGCCTTGTTGTAGGTGGGGGTGTTGCTGCGCAGCTTGCTTTCGTCATCGTCTGGGCTTGATCCCACATCGTAGGTCAAAGCGGAAGTGGAAATGTACTTGCCGTCTTTGAGCGACTGCCACCAGGAGTTGCCCTCGATGGCAAAGTGCTCATCGCCGCCCCACAAGGCATCGATGTAAGCGTAATCGCCGCCGGCATGTGCAATCATGCGATAGCCGGAATCGCCTGCATCCCATGTGTAGATGGCGGCGCAGCCGTGGCCGGACTTGCCATAATGGCCGCCCAAAGCGCCCACGGTCATGAATGCCTGAGGCAGGTTTTCTGCGCCCAGATAGCGGGAAGCCGCGTAGGAGTGCAGAAGCATGACCTTGTTGTTTTTGCCGCACATTTCGGCGTACCACGTGATGTCCTCGACGGGAGTGCCGCAGATGTTGCTCGCCCATTCGGCGGTCTTCGGAGTGTTATCGTATTTGCCCAGGATGTAATCACGATAATTTTCTTCGGTCGTTGCATCGTCGGGCATGGTCTCGGGAGTGAAGCCGACCGTGCGCTCTGTCAGGAAGTCCCAGTCGATGATGTTGCCCTTTTCATTGTCCAGGCGAATCATCTCGTACATAACGCCCAGCAAGAACGCGGTGTCGGTGCCGGGGCGCACGCGGATCCAGCGAGCACCGAGCGTCGAGGCCGTTACATTGTAGTCGGGGCCGACGAACACGAAGTCGACGCCAGCGTTTTTGGCGTTCTTCAGCCAGTACATGCTGGAATGGGTTGCCCAACCGGGGTTGCAGCCGTACAGCACGATGGTGTCGGCGTTGGGAAGGTCGTACTTATCGGGGGCCATCATGATGTCGGGGTGGTCGCCCCAGCTGTACATGCCCAGAGCTTCGGTCTGGAATGCCCAGCAGCCGAACGATTCCGTCTCCGTGTCGTATACCGCTCCGCCGATATGGGGGAACATGGCCGAACCCGGAGCCCAGCGCCAGCCGTTGCAAATCATGCCCTCTGCGCCGTATTCCTTGTAAACGCGCTTCATTTCGTCGGTCACATAGGTAAGCGCCTCGTCCCAGCTGATGCGTTCCCATTCGTCTTTGCCGCGCAGCTCGCCGTGAGCGTTTGCGCCGCCACCGGGCTGCCAGTTTTTGCGCTTCATGGGGTATTTGACACGGTCGCCGTTGTATACCTGCTGACGCAGCGAGCGACCACGCAGGCAACCGCGCTGCTGCGGGCAATCGAAGCTGTCGGCGTGCCAGTCATCGGTTTTCTGACGCACGACCACGCCATCGACCACGTAGCCCATGTTCAAGCACATCTGATTGCAGTTCTGATGGCAGTGGATGGGAATCCACTCACCCTTTCCCGCGATGACATCTGCATCATGGGCGACGGCGTCGAAGCCGTCTTCGCTTGCAGCTTGTGCCGCTTGTGGAACGATCGTCGCACCGACTGCGGCGGCCATTGCCGCCCCAGCGCTTACGCGAAGAAAGTCACGGCGCTTGATGCTCTTGTCAATCAAAGACATACGTTTCTCCTTCTCTCTTTTTCTTACCCTCACTCGTAGCGCACATTCGATGTGCGTTGAGAAAAATATAGGATCTATCAGCAGATATGCAAAATACTCATGATGTATAATATAAAATGCTTGAAAGGCATAATGTATCGTGAGGGGGCTTGTATGGAAATCCGCACGCTGAATTACCTGCTCAAGGTTTTTGCCGAAGGAAACATTTCGGCGGCGGCGGAGAAACTGAATATTACCCAGCCCACGCTTTCACGCCAATTGGCATCTTTGGAAAACGAGCTCGGAAGGCAGCTCTATCATCGAACGCGCGAAGGAATTGTTCCGACTGAGTATGGCGTCATGTTGGCAAAATATGCCGAAAGCATCGTTGGTTTAGCCTCTAAAGCCGAGGAGGAAATATCTATCAAATCTCGCTCCGTATCCGGAAGCGTTCATATTGCGGCGGGCGAAACGAAGGCGGTATCCATTTTGGGTGAAGCGATGACGCTGGTCCGCGAAGCATATCCCAAGATAGATTTTCAGATGTACAGCGGTAAAACGAGCGATCTGAAGGACGGTTTCGCGCGCGGCCGTTATGACTTTCTTTTGGAGTGCGAAATTCAGTCGCACGTCAACGTGAACGTGCTCGACCTGCCGATCGAAGATCGCTGGGGTATGGTGATGCGCTCTGATGATCCTCTTGCGAACAGGGCATCGCTTAGGGCGGCGGATTTGCGGGGGCGCCGGCTCATCACTTCGCAACAGGGAACTTCCACTGAACCCTTGGCTTCATGGATTGCGGGCGCGCTTGGCGATTACGACGTCATCGCCACCTATAGCTTGGGTACGAATTGCAAGTTCTTGGTACGGCAAGGTGTGGGCATCATGTTTGTCTACGAGGATTTGCTGTGCGATGGTGATTCAGAGGGCCTTCGATTTGTCCCGCTTGAACCTGAAATCCGTTCGCATCATGGCTTAATTTGGCGAAATGTTCCCCTTACCCGACAAGCTCAGATATTCCTTGATACCGTGAAGAAAGTTATCGCAAGCAAGAGCGCCTGAGGTGGCGGCGGGCGCTAGGCGTTTTGCGGCCGAGTCTATGAGCGGCTCGTTTGATAGTCGTCTGAGCGTTTGGCAGCGATCTTGCCGGAGATTTTCTTGCTCAGATAGTGCGCAGTCATCGCAGGATGCTTGTACATCATGCGCGGCGCACCGTATGCCATGATGGCGCGGATGCCGGCGCGCATTTCGGGCTGATAGCAATGGATGGAACAATCCTTGCAGTTGCCCTTGTGCTCGTGCGGGCACACAGCGGTGCGGTGGATGGAATAGTCGAGCACGTTTTGACAATCGGGGCAGACGCCGCGGTCGTTCTTCGCGCGGTCGGCGTGGTTGCCTTCGCAGTAAATGCGGCCCATTGCATACAACGTATCGGCATCTTTTTTGAGTTGTTCTTCGGTTGTGGCCACGTGCCCCTCGTCTGCAAGAAAAGTTTGCTAAAGTTATCTTGCTGTTCAATATAAAACAGTTTGCCATGGTAAACGAGAAACGAATTGTAGGCGACACATGTTCGATAAACGGTTGCTCGCGCTGGTCACGCAGGCGAAAAAATTTATTGCTGGGAACGTGGTTTTGCAGTGGCTGGCTCTGCTGGCGAATATCGTGACCATGATGTGCCTGGGCCTGTTTTTGCAACCGCTGTTCACGCACACGGCAAGCGGCGCGATTTTGGGCATAACGCAAGTGCCCGTTGCGGCGCTCGTGATGGTTGCGATCGTTGCCATCATCGTGCGCGCGGCGTGCACCATCGGCGCCGATCGCATGGGAACGGCAGCGAGCACGGAAGCCAAGCGTGTGATTCGCACGAAGCTTTACGATAAGCTCATGCGCTTGGGGCCGAATTACACCGAGCAGATCTCGACTTCGGCCGCAACGCAGGTGAGCGTGGAGGGCGTCGAGCAGCTGGAAGTGTATTTCGGTGCGTACATGCCCCAGTTCTTCTATGCGGTGATCGCCCCGATCACGTTGTTCGTGTGTCTGGCTCCGCTGTCGTTTCCTGCGGCCATCGTGCTGCTTGTGTGCGTGCCGCTGATTCCCGCCTCGATCGTGATGTTCCAAAAGGTGGCAAAGCGCCTGATGAAGAACTATTGGGGCAGCTACACCGATTTGGGCGGCATGTTTTTGGAGAATATTCAGGGCTTGACCACGCTCAAGATCTATCAGGCAGACGAAGCGCGCCATGAGCAGATGAACGATCAAGCTGAAGGCTTTCGCTGCGCCACGATGAACGTGCTGCGCATGCAGCTGAATTCCGTGACCATCATGGATGTGCTCGCGTATGGCGGCTCGGCAATCGGCATCATTATCGCTCTGTGGCAATTCTTCGTGGGCGATCTGGGCTTTGCTGCCACGTTCGCCATCATATTTTTGTCGGCGGATTTCTTCCTGCCGATGCGTAGGCTGGGAAGCTTGTTCCACACGGCCATGAACGGCATGGCGGCTGCCGATCGAATGTTTGAATTGCTGGCGCAACCCGAGCCTGAGGGTCGCACGGAAAGCGTCGACGGCAAGCCGGCGCGTGTGCGCTTGCAGGGCTTGAGCTACAGCTACGATGGCGAGCGCACGGTGCTCGATCGCATCGATTTCGAAGCGCAGCCCGGCAGCTTCGTTGCCGTGGTGGGCGAAAGCGGTTCGGGCAAGTCGACGTTGGCGGGCGTGCTTTCCGGGCGCAACTGCCGCTATGAGGGAACGGCCGAAATCGGCGGTGTGGCGCTGAACAGCATCGACCGCGCTTCGCTTGCGCGCATGCTCACAACGGTCGGTTTTAACAGCCGCTTGTTCAAGGGCGCGGTGCGCGACAATTTGGCGATGGCGCTTGACCCGCGCGAAGACTGTGATGACGCGCGCCTGTGGGATGCTCTTGAGCGCGCTCAGGTTGCCGGCTTTGTGCGGGCGAACGGCGGCCTTGATATGGCGATTGCAGAAGATGCCGCCAATTTGTCGGGCGGTCAGCGTCAGCGCATCGTGCTTGCGCGCGCTCTGCTGCACGATTCGCCGATGTATTTGTTCGATGAGGCGACGAGCAGCATTGACCCCACAAGCGAGGCAGCCGTGCTGCGCGTTATCCACGAGCTGGTCGCGAACGGCAAAACGGTGATCATGATTTCGCATCGATTGAGCAACGTGGTCGATGCCGATGTCATCTACGCGCTCGAGAACGGTCGCGTGGCGGAATACGGGTCGCATGATCAGCTGCTCGCGCAGGACGGCGCTTATGCGACGCTGGTGGCAAGTCAGCGCGAGCTTGAGACGTTCGCGCAAGCCAAGGGCGTGACAACAAATGCCCAGGGTGGAAATGAGGCCGCCGATGCGAGCGATGTCTCTCGGGAACTCGAGGAAGCCGATGCTCCGATAGCGCCCGATAGCGCGCCCGTTGTGGCACCTAAGCGATCCGGATTCGGCGTGATGGCGCGCATGATCGGTTTAGTAGGGCCGCTTTCGGGATATATGGTGCTTGCGGTGGTTCTCGGCATCGTGGGATTCCTGTGCGCCATCATGGTCACGGTTGTGGGCTCGGATGCTCTGGCGACCTGCGCTGCTGGAACGGCCGCGAATCTCGTGCCTTTCGGGGTCGTGATTGCCGTGGTTGCGGTGTTGCGCGGCCCGCTTCACTACGGCGAGCAAATCTGCAACCACTACATCGCATTCCGTTTACTCGCGCTGGTGCGCGACCGCGTGTTCGCGGCGCTGCGCCGTCTTGCCCCGGCGAAGTTGCAAGGGCGCGATTGCGGAAACTTGATATCCCTCGTGACCGCAGACATCGAGCTGCTCGAGGTGTTTTACGCGCACACCATCAGCCCTATCATCATCGCGGTGGTCACCTGCGTGGTGATGCTCGTGCTCATAGCCGCGCAGTCGATTGCGATGGCCCTGTTGGCGTTGTGCGCGTATGCGGTCATCGGCATCGTGGTGCCGCTCGTTGCTTCGAAAACTTCGGCGGGTTTGGGCCGCATTTCGCGCGAACGCGTGGGCGCTCTCAATTCGTTCGTGTTGGAAAGCCTGCGCTGCTTGCCGGAAACCGTGCAGTTTGATCAGCAGCAGAAAAGAAGTGACAAGCTTCAGCATGATATGGCCGATCTTGCTCAAACAGAAAGGGCGCTGAAAACGCGGGCGGCAGGGTCGTCTGCCATTACGTATGCGCTCGTGCTTGCGTTCGATGCGGCTATGGCGCTGCTGGGTGCGAGCTTGGTGGCGGCAGGCGAGGTATCGCCCGTACAAGCCGTGTTGGCGCTCGCGCTGCTGATGTCGAGCTACGGCCCCGTTATCGCCACAGCCAACTTGGGCACGACGCTGCAGGCCACGCTCGCGAGCGGCGCACGCGTGATCGATTTGCTCGATGAAGAGCCCGAAACGGCCGATGTGTTGGAAGGCGTAGCCATCGATGAAGCGCCCTTTACCGGGGCGGACGTGGATGATGTTTCGTTTTCGTACGGCGCCGCCGAGGTGCTTTCGCATGTGTCGATGACCATCGAGCCGGGTCGGGTGGTGCGCATTGCGGGCAAAAGCGGTTCGGGTAAGTCGACGCTCTGCAAGCTGCTCATGCGCTTCTGGGATGTGACCAGCGGCGCAGTGCGCGTGTCTGGCGAGGATATCCGCACGGTGAACACGCCTAGCTTGCGTCGCGTGCAGTCGTACATGACGCAGGACACGCACCTGTTCTGCGGCACGCTGCGCGAAAACGTGGCGCTTGCCAACCCGCAAGCATCGGAGGACGCCTTGCTGGCCGCATGCGACAAGGCGGCGCTGGGCGACTTGATCGCGCGCCTTCCGCAGGGGTTGGACACGCAGGTGGGCGAATTGGGCGACACCCTTTCCGGCGGCGAACGTCAGCGCATCGGTCTTGCGCGCGTGTTTCTGCATGATGCGCCGTTCGTGTTGCTCGACGAGCCGACAAGCAACCTCGACGCTATGAACGAGGCGGCCGTGCTGCGTTCGATCAACGCGGAGAAGCGGGGAAAAACGATCGTGCTGGTCTCTCACCGTGAATCGAGCGCCGCTTTGGCGGACGTCACCTTCACCGCTGAGGGCGGGAGAGTATCGTAGATGCGCGCTTGCTTGGCGCATTAGGCGTGCGTGATTGAGCGTGCACAGTTAGGGAGCTGCATGAAAACAGGCGTTTTACTGATGAACACCGGAACCCCGGATGCGCCGACTGTGGAGGCCATCCGGCCGTATCTGACCGAATTCCTTATGGACCCGGCTATCATCGGCGCGCCCTTGTTTGTGAGAAAGCACCTGGTCAATCATATCGTTTCGAAGCGCCCCGACCGAACGGTGGAACATTACCGTGCGTTTTGGACGCCCGAGGGTTCGCCCTTTATGATCACCAGCCTGGCCCAACGCGATGCCGTGGCGCAAGAATTGGACAGGCGCGCAGCCGAACGCGCAGATGCGCAGGCGCGCAGCGTAGAAGGCCAGTCCGACTACGTGGTTGAGCTTGCCATGCGGTACGGCAACCCGAGCATTCGCAGCGGTTTGGAGCGCTTGCGCGGGGCGAACTGCGACACGGTGGTGCTGGTGCCGTTGTATCCGCAAAACGTGTACGTGTGCGCGGGCACGTGTTTGAAAGAGGCGCACGATCAGCTCGGCTCGCTTGCGAAAACGGGATGGCGCCCGCAGGTGCGCGAGGTGCTGAGTTTCCACGATGATCCTGCATATCGGCAAGCGCTCACACAGGCGGTGAAGCGTCATTGGACGTATACGCCGGGCGCTAAGCTCGTGGTGAGCTTCCATTCCACGATGATGAGGGATATCAAGCGCGACGATACCTATCTGGTGCAGGACACGCAGACCAAAGATTGGCTCGCGAGCGATTTGGGCGTGGCGCCCGAGGATGCGTCGCTCAGCTTCCAAAGCCGCTTCGACTCGCGTGAATGGCTGCAACCGTTTACCGAACCGCTGCTGCTCGACATGCTCAAGCAAGGCGTGAAGGACGTGTGTGTGGTGTGCCCCGGCTTCGTGGCGGACAATATCGAAACCATGATCGAGGTCAACAAGGACATGCGCACTGTGTTCGAAGGCGGTGGCGCCGACATGCCCCATGCGGGCAAAACCACGATGGGCCATGTTCCTCAGAACCGTATGGAAATTCTTGAAGAAGTCGCCCGCAACACACGCTTCACCTACGTGCCGGCGCTCGGCACGGATCCGGGGCTGATCTGCGCAGTGGTTAACGCAATCGAACGCGTGCTGTAACGACTGATCGTTAGCTGTTGGCCACTGGTTGTTGGGTGTTGGCCGCTAGTCGTTACTCGTTCAATATCGCCGATTTCAGCTTCGCCAGTTGATCTTCGGTCATGCCGTGATCAAGCAGGTATTTTTCCGCACAGGCGGGCAGGTCGTAGGTGGACAAATCCGCCTTGGGCTCGGCGCCCGTGACGACTTCCACCAACGGATCGAACGCCAACGTGACGATGCCGTTGTACACGCCAGGACGGCTTTGCGCGGTAACGCCGAAGTAGTTGGCATACGACAGCATGTAATCGGCGCGAATCTCATCGAGGCTTGCGCCTGCGAGCATTTCAAGCAGAATGCACACGAACCCGGTGCGGTCCTTGCCTTCCACGCAATGAATGAGGTAGGGGCCCTCGTGTTCGCTCATAGCAACAAGGCCGGCCACAACTTTTTCGCCGAACTGCTGCTCGCGTGCGGCGAAGTTCATGGCAACCGCTTTCACGTTGCCAGCGTTGAACAGATCGGCGTAATACTGCGAGTCGAAGTCGCTCGCTTCGCAGTGCTCCTTAATCTTGTCGTCGTTGTCGGAAAGATTGAGGAAGAATTTCACGCCCGCTTCCTCGGCTAAATCGCAGGCGTAGGAAGCGCGCTTGTTCTGGTTGTCGATGGGGGATGCCGATCGATATATCCAGTTGGAGCGCAGCTTTCCGCCCGATATGGCCCTGAAGTTGGCGAACACGGTTTCGCTGCCGTAATTGGCAATGTTGTTGGTGTAGGTGAGCTTGCGCGAATATTCCGTGTCCAGATAGGTGCCGCGCTCGCGCAGGGTGATGGTGACCTGGGGAGACGCTTCGTTTTGCAACCCCGCCACGGTCCACAAATCATCGCCCGCGTTGAACTTGAGCACCACGGCATCGGAATCTTTGTGCGCTACGGCGACCGGTTCGTATTCGCGCACGTACGAATCGGTGTACAGCGGCACGCCCTCGAGCTTGTAACCGTTGCTGAATTCAAGATCGATGCTGTCGCCGATCTCAAAGCCGAATTCCAAAAAGCTCGCGCTATCCGTGATGAGTTCGACCCAGCCGGAATCCTCGTTGTGCTTGCAGGCGATGGTCGCTTCGACATGCGGCGTGCTAGCGGCGGTGCTGCTCGCTTGCGAAGTCGCAGAGCTTTCCGCCGCGGCCGATGACGACGAGGCGCTCTGGCTTGTTGAAGAGCAACCGACAACGCCGATGCAGCTTGCAAGGGCGATGGCGCATGCAAATGCCGTGACGGAGGTGCGAACGTTCATGGCGATATCCTTTGCGAAGAGATGCGTGCCTTAGTCGATCTGGTTAGCGAGCTTCACCAGGTAATCCTTGTATTCCTGAGCGAGCTTCTTCGGCTTTTTGATCGTCACTTTGCCGTCCATGCCCGCTACCCAGCCGAAGAACTGCGGGCTCTTGCGCACGGTAACGCGCACGTTCGCCATGTTTTCCTGCTTCTTCTTGGGGCTGATCTCGGCGTCTTTGCCGAAGCGGTCGTAGATGACGCCCATAATATCTTCGCTCACGCTGAGCACGACGTTGGTGACCTCGCCGTCGAAGCGCCCGAAGTATTGGCTGTCGCGCGTGGCGAATTCGTATTCGCCGATTTCTGAGCGCTTTGTGGCGGCGGCATCGCTCACGACAAGGTCGCGCATGCGGTCGATGCGATATTCGGTCATGGCTTCATGACTGTCCGACCAGGCAGTGAGGTAATAATAGCCGTCGCTGAACGTGATGCGCACGGGGGTGAGCTCGTACGGCTTGCCGTCGTGCTGGATGTGCCACTGGCCATCGGCGCCGATCTTCCAATACGTGAAGCGAATCTTGTGCTTGGTGCGCAGCGCCTCGTGGATGGTGTCCACGTTGGCGAGCACGACATCGTTGCGCCCGCGGGCACGGCCGTCCACGTGGATGCAGCGGTTCAGCTTTTCACGTTGAGCATCGGTCGCGAGCAGCTTGAGGTTGCGGCTGATCTTGTCGCATTGCTTTTGCGTGATGAAAGCGCAGCTCTGAACGGCATCGACCATGAGCATCAGCTCTTCGAGCGTGAAGTCGCGGTGGCTGATGGCGTATTCGACGGGGTTGCGCTGATACGTGTCGATAACCAGGCCGAAATCGCGCAGCGTGTTGATGTCGGTGTAGATGGTCTTGCGGTCAACCGTCATGCCGAAATCCGCAAGGCGGTTGATGATGGCGGTCATCGAAAGACCATGGTTTTCATCGGTTTCATCCTGCAGCATTTGCATGATGTAGAGCGTGCGCAACTTGCCGTTAGCGTTACCGGGCATGGGCGTCTCCTTTAGGCGTCAAGAGATTGCAGTGGCTTCATTTTACCTGTATTTGCGCAGATTGAAGGTGGGGTGTCCGATTTTTTCCAAGATACAAGCGGGCGGAAACACACGCATGTGCATTTCCGCCCGCCTGCTTCGTTGATGATTGTGACGTTAGTTGCTCGGCTTGTCGGGAGGCGTGCTGCCGCCTTCACCGCCCGAACCTTCTCCGTCAGGCTTGTCGGGGACATCGCCGCCAGCGCCCGATCCGCCGTCTCCGTCAGGCTTATCCGGCGCATCGCCGCCAGCACCGCCCGCGCCAGGGTCGCCGCCCTCGCCATCGGGCTTATCGCCGCCGCCCATGCCGCTGTTGCCGTTCGAGCTCGCGCTCACGATTTCGAACGACGTGCCGGTAGAAGCGCTCGATCCGTCGTACTTCTGGCCGCCAACGTAGAGCGTGTGGCCGTTCAGGTTGATGCTGCCGGCGTCACACGTGAGCGAGCTCACATACGAATCAGCCGTGAGCGTCCAGGTGCTGCCGTTGGCAACTTCCACGTACACGTCGCCGGTTTGGCCGTCGGGGTTGATGGCGCCGCTGAACGTGGACGAATCGGTGAGCTTGAGATTCAGCGTGGAAACGCTGTCCACGAGCATGTTGCCGTTGATGGTCTGATTCGATGCGGTCAGGTTCACCTTGCCGCCGTTCGACCCAGAGCTGCCCCAACCAGCAGCCTCTGCGCGCAGGAACACGCCCGTTGTGTCGTTGTTGACGATGTTCGCATTGAAGAGCGAAATCTCGCAAGCCGTGTTGTTCACGAAGAAGATGTCGCCGTTGTCGTTGGTGAGCGAGCCGCCGTTCATGCTAAACGACGAGGTGCCGGAAGCGGCATCGCCCGACATGGACTGATAGATCATGACAGCCTGGTAGGTGTCCGATTTATCGCTGTTCTTCGACGTGTTCGATGCGATGAGCTGGCAATCGTTCAGCGCTACCGAATTCTTGCCTTCCACAACCACGCCCTGCGAAGACGTGGACTGCAAGTACGCTTCGCTCACGTTGATGTTCGCGGTGGAATAGATAACGGGCGACCCGGTGCCTGCGGTGGTGAAGTAGCCGCCGGTCACGTACACATCGCCGCCGCCGCGATCCGATCGGATGGCGGCCGACGAATTGCCCGTGGTCTCAGCCGTCACATCGGTGGCGTTCATGGTGCCGCCGCCCGTGGTCATCAGGCCGCCCGAGCAGTTGCCCGTGGTGCGGATGATGGTGTGCGAAACGTTGACGGTGGTGCCTTCGCCGTACGAGAACACGCCGTTGGCATGCTTGCCGTTGGTGGTCACGATGGCGTCTTTGAGTGTGAGCGTTCCTTTGTTGGTGGTGAAGATCGCGGCGTTCGAGCCATAGAAGTCCGCTTCGTCGCCATCGGCTTCGCCGGTCTTCGTGACGGCGATGTTCGCCTGCTCGGCGGTTTCCGCGTCAACGGTGATGGCGTGCGATCCGTCGCCCGAATCTTCCGCCGTTTGCGAGGTGGTGATGTCTGCATCAACCAAGCGCTGGCCGCTGCGGTCGGTAACGCTTGCTTTGGCCGTGGCTGCAGAGCTCGAAGCGGAGCTGGTCGATGTTGTGGTTGTGGCGGAGCACCCGCACAACGTTGCCGCCATGGCGACCGAAACGCCGATCGCGGCAAGAGAGGTTGCTTTTTTCATAGTGTGTCCTTCGTCGGTTTTTTTGCCGTGCGTTCACTATAGCGCGTTGCGTTAAATCAGGCTGAAAATCGGGCAAGCGAAACGGATTGGTTTCCTTGGGCGCAGCGCAATGCGAAGCGGGTATACTGATAGCCGTACTGAGCGTGGGAAAGGAAGGCCGCCATGGCAGAAATCACCATCACCAAAAAGAATTTCAAAGACGAAGTGCTCGAATCGGACGTTCCCGTGTTGCTGGACTTCTGGGCTATCTGGTGCGGCCCATGCAACATGCTTTCTCCGATCATCGCCCAGATTGCCGAGGAGCGTGCGGGCGAAATCAAAGTGGGCAAGGTAAACGTCGACGAAGAACCCGAGCTGGCTCAAGAGTTCAACATTTCCGCCATTCCGATGATCGCCGTTATCAAGAATGGCGAACTGGTTCGCTCGGCGGTTGGGTATCAGCCGAAGGAACGCATCGAGGCGCTGCTGCAGTAAGCGCCGTGCCACGGACCTAACGCGCTGCTCGTGGTGCGCTGCGCGTGTGATAGTCGTTCAATCGCCGGGGAAGCGAAAGGGTTTCGCATGCTCGATATCAAGCGCGTGCTGGCGGCAAAGCCGAAACCGCATGAGAAGGTGCAGCTCAAGGCGTTGTTTACGCCGTGGGGTGAAAATCTTGATGTAGAACACCCGCTGCCGGAACATCCGCGCCCGCAGTTCAAGCGCTCAACGTGGAAAAGCCTGAACGGCGTGTGGGAATGCGCGTTCGAGCGCACGGATGCGTCGGCGGCCAGCGTTGCACGCGATATGGCTGGCATGCCTGCCGATGACGCCGCGTGGATGCCCATCGTTGTTCCGTTTTCGCCTGAGGCTCCGCTTTCGGGCGTGAATCGGCAATTGCAGCCATCCGAGCGCTTGTGGTATCGGGTGACGTTTTTCGCGCCTGACGCGGCCGTGGGGCAGGGCGTTGCGAGTGTTCTGCATTTCGAAGCCGTTGATTATCGCTGCTCCGTGTGGCTCAACGGTGCGCATGTGGGATCGCACGAGGGCGGCTATCTTTCTTTCCAGTTTGATGCGGCGGGTGTTCTTCGAGCCGGCGCGAACGACTTGGTCGTGTGTGTTGTCGACCCGACCGAAGCCGAAACGCAGCCGCGCGGAAAGCAGCGCATCGATCGCGGGGACATTTTCTACACCGGGCAAAGCGGCATTTGGCAAAGCGTGTGGTTGGAATGGGCGCCCGCCGCGCATGTGCAGAGCCTGCAGCTGGATCCGCGCTTGAACGACCGCTTGGATGAGGGCGTGCTTGTCGCGACCGTTTGCTTAAGCGAGCCGGGCTCATCGTGCGATGTGGCCGTGTACGATATTTCTCCCGAAGCGTATGAGGCGGGCGAGAGAGCAAACGCTCACGTTGAGCCTATCGCCGCGTGCACAACCCGGGTCGATTTTGCGGGCTGTGCATATTTCGAGTTCGATATTCCGCAGGATAAGCTGCATCTTTGGACTCCTTCCGATCCGCGTTTATACACGGTGGTTGTTACGTGCGGCGCCGATGTCGTGCAAAGCTATTGCGGGTTCCGCACGGCGCAGGTGCATTCGGACGCGGCGGGCACCATGCGCTTTTTCCTGAATGGCCAGCCAGTGTTCTTGCGAGGCGCGCTCGATCAGGGCTATTGGTCGGACGGTTTGATGACGGCTCCAGCGGACGACGCGCTCGTGTTCGACATCGTTTCGATGCGTGATGCGGGCTTCAACATGCTGCGCAAGCATATCAAGGTGGAAAGCGCGCGCTGGTATTATCACGCCGATCGGCTGGGTATGCTCGTGTGGCAGGACATGGTGAGCGGCGGCGCCGTGTGGAACGAATGGCATGTGAGTTACAAGCCCACGCTGTTTAGCGCGAGCTGGGGGCGCTATCGCGACGATGTGCCCAGTCACCAGGCGAATCTGCTGGCAGGCGACGCCCGTTATCGCGAGGAATGGACGCGGACCGCGCGCGAGACGATCGAGGCGCTCAGATGCTTTCCGAGCGTCGTCACGTGGGTGCTGTTCAACGAGGGTTGGGGCCAGTTCGATGCGCGTGCCGCGTTTGAAATGGCGCGGGCGGCTGACCCGACCCGTCCCATCGATGCCGTGAGCGGCTGGTACGACCAGCATTGCGGGGATTATCTGAGCATTCACAACTATTTCCGCCCGCACAAGGTGTGGCATGACGTGCGCGCTCCGCGTGCTTGCGTGATTAGCGAGTTCGGCGGGCTTACGCTTGCGGTTCCCGATCATACAGCGCTCGATGACGCTTACGGATATGCCGCATACGATTCGCGCGCGGCGTGGCAATCGGCGGTGCGCGCGGAACTTGCCCAGGTTGACGCTCTAGAGCAAGCGGGGCTGGCCGGTTTTGTGTACACCCAGGTGTCGGACGTGGAAGAGGAAGTGAACGGCATCCTCACCTATGATCGGCGCGTGAACAAGCTGAAGTAGCTGCGCGAGGGCGCAACTGAGCGAAGCCGTGCGAAAGCGGCGTTATCAAGCGCTGATTTGCGGGTTTACGCGCGTGCTTACAGGAAGCTTTCCAGCTTGGCCATGCGGTCGTTGAAGCGCGCGGTGCGGTCTTCCACAACGTCAACTGCGGCGTTGGCTTTTTCCTCGGGCGTTTTGGGCGTTTCCGGCGCGGGGCCGATCAGCAGTTCTGTTGCGAGGCCTTCGATCTGCTCTGCGAAAAAGTCGCGTTCGCTTTGGGGAAGCGCTCCGAGTTGCGCGAGCATGGACTCGAGCGACCCGTTCGCAACGCTCGCGATAAGGCCCGACATCGTGACCTCTCCCGAACTTTGCACCAAGCTGTACAACACGTCGATAAAGCGCTCGCGATCGGCGTGCGACATGTCGGACACCCAGGTGCTCAGGCGCTTGTTTACCACGTAGGCTTCGTACGACTGGGCTTGGGTCTGCGCGAAGTCGGTTCCTTCGACTACCCACGAGAAGGGGTCGTGCTGCAGAATGCCCGGGTTGGTCGACTTAACGATGGTCGCGCTTTCCGCCGCCCCACCGAGCAAAAGGCCGATGATGGATTCCTGCGGAATGGTGCGGTCTACGAGCGAATCGTCGCTTTTCCACGTGGGAGCGCTCGTGGCGGCGCTTCTGAAACCGGGGCCGTCATGGCTGAAGCAGCGTTTCACCCAGATGCGGGCAACGTCGTCGGCGTTCATGTAGGCGAACACGGCGAGGTTTCCGCCTTTGGAATGGCCGCCCAGCCACAGGTCGCACGTGAGCGCTTTGGCGACTTCCTCGAAATAGGCGCAGGCGCTCACCTGGGCCGGCACCGCGGCAGCGTAGCCCATGTTGAAGTTTTCCTTCCAGCCCACGAGCGTGTCGTCGGTTCCGCGGAAGGCCACATAGGCGCCGCCTTCGGGTAGCGTGAACGTGATGGCGCTGAATTGCGTTTCACGATCGGCCGACCAGTCATCGATGGCGCGGCTTGCGATAACGTCGCTGAAGCGCGGGCTTGCGGCGCAGGCGGCGAGCAAGGCCTTGGAGTCGGCAGGGTCGTGCACGCCTTTGACCAGCTGATCGACGTCGGTGGCGGCAAGATCTTTAAGCGAGATGCCCACCGTGGTGCACGCTTCGGGCACGTGTTCGGGAATGCGCAGGTAGGAAAGCCATGAGAACACCAGGCTGTCCACGCGGTTGAGCGGCTCGTTTGTAAACGGCGCGCTTGTGTTCTTCACGTAATCGAGGATGGTTGCCATGGCGTGTTCCTTTCCCTTAATTGATTTTTCTGCAGTCGCGGATGCCGCGCTCGATGCGCAGCGTGAGCATGGCGCCGGTGTCGAATGCGACGCTGCCTTCTTCGGCGGAATCGCTCACCAGATTGAAGCCGACCAAGCGGTCGCCCTCGTAGATGTACACGACCAGCAAGTCGTTTGTGTTGCGCACGTCTACGCGGCGGGCGTCGGTGATTTCGATGGTTCCGGCGGAAATGAAGAGCGCGTTTTTCACCGTGATGGTGTTCGTGGAAATCGAGCCCTTGAACGCATCGCGTTCGTCGGGGGCGTTTCCCGCGAGCTCGGCCGCAATCGCGCGACCCGCCACAGCTCCCTGAACGGCGGCGTTTTTCCAGATGCCCACGATGCGGCGTTCACCGGAGATGAGCTCGGTTGCTTGAGAGACGTCGCCTGCGGCATATACGTCGGGATCGCTCGTGCGCATGAAGTTGTCGACGAGCAGCGCGCGATCGATGTCCAGCGCGTCGGGCGGCACGAAGCCGAGGTTGCAGCGCATGCCGTGCGACACGCAAATCTCGTCGTAGAAGTCGCTGTCGCCGTTCGCGAACGTCACTTTTAGCTTGGCGGGGCTGTTTGCGGGAGCATTTTCAACCGCGGAAATGGTAGTGCCCAAGCGCAGCTGTACGCCGAAGCCCGTGAGCAGCTCTTCGAATTTTTCCGCCGCTTGCGGCAACGCGTTCATGTCGAGCACGTGCGCATTCATGCCCACCAGGCTCACGTTCTTGTCTTGCGCCAAGCACGCCTCGACGGTTTTGAGCGCCACCATCGAAGCGCCGCTCACGAGCACGCGCTTGCAAGCGGGGTTTTCGAGTGCGGATTTCAGGCTTTGCGCATCGTCGAGCGTACGCAGCATGAACGGCGTGTAATCGCAGCGGGGGAACCCGAACGCCGCCGGCGTGGCGCCCGTTGCGATAACGCACTTGCTGTAGGGAAAGATTCCCTGCGCCGTGGCGATGGTGTGCGCTTGCGTGTTGAGCATGGTGACCGGGCAGTTTTCGTACACGGTGGCATCGAGGTCGACCAGTTCTTCTGCGGTCCACGGGAAGCATTCGTCGAGAGATTTTTCGCCAGCCGCATAATACGATGTGAGAATGGGGCTGTAGGGAAGCGTGTCTGTGTTCGAAAAAACGGACACGGGACCGGTGTAGCCGGCGCTCCTGAGCGCAATCAAAGCGTTAACGCCGGCTGTTCCATACCCGATGATGGCGACGGGCGCGGTTTGTTGAGATGCGGTTTCGGTCATGGTCATCGGCTCCTCACTTTACGCGAACACTTGGGCGAGCCAGGGGCCGTATTCACCGCTCCACATGGTTTCGAGGCGCGTGAAAGCGGTGTCCCAATCGAATTGGTTTTCGAACAGCAGCTCGGTGTAGTGCTTGTTTTCGATGTTGCGGGGTTCAGCGCGTAAGCGAGACGCGTAGGTGTAGGTGCACGTGGGGCACATGGTGACAACGCACGCGCCGTCGGGCGCAAACGAAAGCTTGCTGTCGGATTGCTGGCTTTGACGGCTGGGGTCGAACGCGCTCACCGCGCCGCCCGCGCCGCAGCAGCCGTGGAAGATCGACGGCGTGTCGGGGTTTATGCCGAGCGCCGTACACGTTTCCTCCAGGTAGGTGCCGTCGCGGTCTTGGCAGGATTTCGACAAGCAGAGCGGTGCGCTCGGCAGGGCGCGCTTCGGCGTGAAGCCGCGTTTCGATAGGAAAGCGGAAAGCGATTCGACTTCGATGTCCAAGCCGTTTTGCGCAAGCGTGCTCTTCATGGCGTTCGCGCAGCCGGGGCACACGCACACCACGCGCTTGGCGCCGCTTTCGCGCAGCTCAGAGGCTATAAGATCGCAAAGTGCTTCTGCTCGGTCGAAGAAGCCCGCGCTCTTCAAGGGCGATCCGCAGCAGTGATCGATCATGGTGGTTTTGCCCGCCAGGCTTTCGATGGTGGCGAAGATTTCGCGCGTGAGCTCGGGCGCGTATGCGGCCATCGAGCAACCCGGGAAGAACGCCGTTTCGCAGTCGGTTTCCGCATCATGCGCGTCGCAAGCGACATGGCGGGTGAGGTCTTGGAAGAAGATGCCGTGGATGGCGCGGTAGGCGGTGAAGATGTCCCATTCTTGGTCGACCATCACGCTTGACCAGGCCGCGCGCTCGATGAGCCCCAGGTTCTGGTAATCGATGCGGGCGTGGTAGATCAAGTCGCACACATCGTTATGCGCAAAGCACGTGTTTTTGCACGATGTGCAGAAGAAGCAGCCGCGCACCGCTTGCCGCAGGTCGGCGTTCTGCCAGAGCGCCATGCGCAGGTCTTGTTCAGTTTCCGCCGCACGTTCGGCGGCGAGCAAGTTGTGGGCGATGTCGCCGAGCGTCATGTTTGCCTTGGTGAGCGACGGGCACGCGTGCATGCAGTGACCGCATTGGGTGCACTGACCAGCGAATTTCCAGTATGTGTCCGAACATTGCAATAAGCCCATAGGATGTCCTCTCTTCTCCTCGGCTGATTATCGCACGAAATGGGGAGCGGGAGGGCGTAATGGCCCGCGGAGTTTTCGGCTGCGGTGCGGGGAGGGCGAAGGCGGTTGGGCCTCCCCGCCCGCGGTGCGGGGTTGTCGCCTACAGCGATTCGCCTCATATGGATTTAATTTTGATGAGGCTGCATAAGCGGCGAAACCCCTCCCCGCGACCGGGGAGGCCCAACCGCCTTCGCCCCGGTGGATGCGATCGTTATGCCAAAAAGCCGCTTGCGATTGCTCGGCCGTTTTCGTCGTAGAAGGCTGCAAGCTGGCCGGGAACGATGTTGATGGAAGCCTTGTCGAGCATGAGGCGCGTTAAAGCGCCCACGCTTCCGCAGAGCATTGCCATGCCACCCATGACTTCGAGCATGGCGGCGACGGGGCTTTCTCCTTGCGCAAGCTGAGCGAGCACGCGCGTTTGTCCGACAGGTGGTTCGATAAGCCAGTTGATGTCGTTGACCAGGCATTCGCTCGCCTGGGCTTGCTGCGCGGTTCCTACAACGAGGTGTCGCATGGGCGCGTTCTTGCGCACGACGTACAAGCTTTCCCCGGTATCGGAGGCTATTCTCGAGACCAGCTGCTTAAGGCGGTAATGGGAAAGTCCTTCGTGGTGGCCTATCACGTTTCCCGCTTTGTCGACGATGTCACCGGGTAAATCGCTTGCACCCGCTTGGGCGATCAGCACTTCGGCTTCCACAAGTTCGGGGGCGAGCCTGGGCGTTTGCTCGGTGGGCTCGCAGTTGGGAAGCAGCAGCCGTTCAAGCAGACTTGCATCAACGGCCGCGAGCAGGCGGCTTTGATCGGCTACTGCGTCTTTAATGCGGCCGAGTTCGAACCGCGCGGCCGCATCGCTCGTGTGGCCTGCGGTGGAAACGATGGGGCGGCACTGCTTGTCGAGCAGCACGTTCGTATCGTTTTCATCGTTTGCCGGCGGCTCGCCGCTCGTGCTGGCGTCAGCGGAGTTTTCCCGATGGCGTATGCGCGCAACATGACCGGTGGCGATGTGCGTGTACGCCGCGGTATCGGCCGCCCATGCGAGCTGGCTCAGCAGCACGCGGCTCGTGAACAACGCTTCGACATCGGGCTCCAGCCTGCGCGCTCGATCGCGTGCCGCCTGGGCTATCACTTCGCGTTCGAAGACGCCTTCCGCATGGATTACCGTGTGCGAAACTCCCAGTTCGCGACATGTTTCCGCGGCGGATTCCTCCACCTGCTGCCACGCTTGGCTCTGCCCGCAAACAATCGTGGCGCCCACCACATCGGCACCCGATTCGAGCAGCTTCCGCGCTGCCTGCTTGCTGCCTGGTCGGCCGGTGATGCCAACCAAAACGCGCATCGGCGCGGCGGTCGACGCTCCACTTTCGCCCATGTCGCTTCGCCGTTAGTCGATCGGATTGCCCTCTGCGTCGAACAGGGGCAGCTTTTCCAAAAAGATCACGTCGTCGCGATCGGCCGCGTCGCCTTCCGCCAGCACGAACATCTTGCCGGCGATAATGCCGCCCGCGGCTTCTACCAGCGCTTCGAGCGATTTGAGCGATCCGCCCGTGCTCACCACGTCATCAACGATCAGCACACGATGTCCGCGCATGAGCTCGACGTCGTCCTTGCCCAAGAACAGCTCCTGCAGGCCCGGCGTGGTGATGGAGTCGACTATTGATGAAATCGGGTCTTCCATGTACACCTTTTTGTGCTTGCGCGCGATGATGTAATCGTTGCGCCCGGCTGCGCGGGCCATCTCGTGAGCGAGCGCGATGCTCTTTGCCTCGGCGGTGAGGATGATGTCGAATTCCGGCGCGCGCTTGATCAACTCGCGTGCGGCGACTTCGGTCATTTCCACATCGCCGAACAGGATAAACGCGGCAATCTGGATCTTGTCGTTAACGGGGAAGAGCTTCAGATCGCGCTCGAGCCCCGCGATGTTCATGTGGTAATACATGGGCTGCCTTTCTTGAGGGTTGCTTGTGTCGAATGCGGGTCGTTATATGATCAGCGTCGCTATGCGCACGATGAATATCATGGCCGAAATCCACATGACGGGGTGCACATCGTTGGCTTTGCCCTGGCAAATGCGCAGGATAACGAAGGCGAGGATGCCGAACATGATGCCGTTGGCGATCGAATACGTGAACGGCATGATGATGATTGCCAAGAAGCCGGCGACGGCGGCGGCGATGTCTTCGGTGAAGTCCATCTCGCGCACCGATTCCATCATCAGCAGGCCCACCCACACGAGTGCGGGCGTGGTTGCAAAGCTCGGGATGGCCAGGAAGATCGGCGAAAGCAGCAGCGCTACCAGGAAGAGCGCGCCGGTGACAACCGATGCCAAGCCTGTGCGGCCGCCCGATGCGACGCCCGTGCTCGATTCAACGTAGGACGAAACGGTGCTCGTGCCCACGCAAGCGCCGAACACGGTGCCCACGGCGTCGGCCATCAGGGCCTGCTTGGCGCGCGGCAGATTGCCGTTTTCGTCGAGCATGTTGCCGCGGCTTGCGATGCCGATAACGGTGCCCGCGGTGTCGAACAAATCGACGAACAGGAACGCGAACACGATGAACACGAACTCGAAGAAGTGCGAGGCAACGTATTCGAAGTTGAACGAGAACAGATACGGTGCGGTGAAGGTGATGCCGTTCGAGAAGTCGGGGATAAGGGATGCGAAACCGGCTTCGACATCGACGGTGTACCAGCCCGCCACCTGGGCGACGATACCCAAAAGCCACGAGATGAGCACGCCCCAGAGGATGGCGCCCGGCACCTTGTAGTGCGTGAGCACGGCGATGGCCAGGATGCCGATGAGCGCCAGAATCACGCTCGGCGAAGCGATGTCGCCGAGCGCGATGAGCGTGGAGCTGTCGGTGACGATGATGTTGGCGCCCTTCAGGCCGATGAAGGCGATGAACAGGCCGATGCCTGCGGAAATGCCTTTCTTCAGGTTGTCGGGCACATCGTTGACGAGCGCTTCGCGGAATTTGCAGAAGGTGAGCAGGATGAACACGATGCCTTCAACGAATACCGCCGTGAGCGCGATAGTGTACGGATCTTGCACGCCCGCTTGCGCCATCGGCACGCATACGGAATAGGAGAAGTAGGCGTTTAGGCCCATGCCGCTCGCGAGCGCGATGGGGTAGTTCGCGTAAAACGCCATGAACAGCGTGGCGAACGCGGCCGACACGGCCGTGGCCGTGAAGATGGCGCCGGCATCCATGCCCGATACGGCTAAGATGCTGGGATTGACGGCCAGAATGTAGGCCATCGACAAGAACGTGATGCAGCCGGCAACGACCTCGGTTTTAACGTTGGTGCCGTTTGCTGTGAGCTTGAACAGCTTTTCCATGGATCGATTCCCTTTCCCAAGCGGATATGTCCCTGCGTGCATTGTAGCGCTTGCATGCTTCGTTTCTGTAAACGGTTGCGATTTTTGGGCGCGCAAAAAAAACGCGCAGCAAGGTTGGCTTGCCGCGCGTTGCTCATCGGTGGTCAATCGCCGTTCGCTGGTAGGGCTTTACCGAGCGTCGTCATTTTCCACAAAGCGCTTCTGCTGCTCTTCGGCGAGCGTGAGGCCCTTCTGCACGAACCCTCCGCTGAACTGCTTGCGCACCTGCCAGGAATAGCGGTTCTCGGGGTCGATGAATTTTTGCTTCTGGAAATCGAGGCAGGCGGTCACTTCGCTCGAATAGTCGCCGAAGAAGTCCTCCATGAACCCGATCACGTTCAGGGCAGCGTGCGCGACCGAATACACCTCGCCGTTCGGCACAACGATCTTCACCGTTTTCAAGTCGTAGTGCGCGGCGTTTTTGAAGTTCTGCATCGCCTGTACTTGGTCGCGCGTGGTGAAGGGCTGGCGCGGCGTGCTGGCAAGCCATATGAGCAACAGCTGGGCGAAGCGCACATCGCGCACGTCGAGGCCGTCGTCGACAAGCGGGTTCAAGTCCAGCATGCGCAGCTCGATATGGCTCACGCCCTGTTCGCGCAAGGTGTCCAGGTCGTTTTCGCCGCGCGGCTTCAGGCGCACGGGATAATACAGCTCCGACGGGTAAGCGATCAGGCCTTCGTCGATGTAGCGTTGGATGCTGTCCGCGTACGCCACGTGGCTGGAGTAATCCAGAATGGGCGTGAAGAAGTTCCAATAGCCCAGCTCAGAGCAGCGCGTCGACGACAAACCCTGATACAGATCCTGGCCCAGGCAGTTCTTTTCCACGTAGCTGGAATCCATGAGCGGGCTTGCGGCGGTGATGGCCACCATCAGCCAGCCATAAGCGACGGAACGCTCGGCCAACACGGTGTACAGGTCGTTTTTGTAGTCGGCGAAACTGCCGGTGAAGCCGTCTTCGGTGCAGGCGATTTCATAATCGCGCTGCAGCAATTCATCGGCGAACGAGTAATTGAAATGAATGCCGCTGAAGGCCATCTTGTAGCGGCCGTACACGTCGGATAGATGCTCGCGATACACGGTTTTGCTCGCGAGCGCGCCCTCGAATTGGGCGATGGGGATGTCGCGCTCGGTGCGAATATAGGGCGGGTTTGAAAACGGCCACAGCAGCTCGGGCGGGTTTGCCTGGGCAAGCGTTGTATGCACGATGGTGTTGTGATGATGCAATTCATCGATCACGGCTTCCGGCGTCGGCTGGATGGCCGTGTTTATCTCCACTTGGTTTTCGCTGAAGTCGCGCACGATGTGGTCGTAACCTACGAATGGGTTAGGGGTTGTGGCCATGAATCCGTCGGGCGTGACGCGCAGGCTTTCCTTCTCCAAACCGAAGTTGCCCGCAAGGAGCATGCGCCGGATGTCCGGATTGTTGGCATGCAACATATGGTGCCTCCTAGCAGTAGTTCCCCCGCAGGTAAGTGTAGCAGTGTTTGCCTGCGGGACTCGCTTTAAATGGGTGAATATGTGGTATGCTTCGATAATCATATTTCGAATACAAAAAAAATTCTTTAAAAGGCGTTTGACATGAAGAAGAAACCTGATAGGATAAATATTGATAGTACCCCGCACGCCTCTCCTGCTTGCAGTGACGCGGACCAGGCGGGGTCGTGCTTTTCTCGGGCGAAAGACCCTCTCACTAACGAACAACTTGCGCAGCGATTGATTGACAAAGGGCTCCAGGGTGCCAGTGTCGAGTCTCTTTCGGCTGCGCTGAGCACGAAGGGATATTATCGACTCAAAGGTTATTGGCTCACGTTAGAGCGAAACGGTCGCTTCAAACGCGGCGCATCCTTTGATGATGTGCTCGAGATTGAACGATTCAACTCCGATATCTCGCTGTTTCTGTTCGAGCTCATTGCTCCTATTGAAATCTGTCTTCGCGCTCAGATGATTGAAGCGCTGGCGAATGAGTATGGCCCCCGGGCTCTTCATGAACCAGCCGCCTTTGAGAACGAGCGCGATTTCCAAGCGATGCAGCGGTCTATAGCGCGCGAGACCGATCAGGCTCTTCGTTCAAAGAAACCGCTTGCTGTTCGCAATATGGAAAAGTACGGGCAGCTCCCTATATGGGCCGAGGTCGAGAACGCTTCGTTCGGCACGCTGTCTAAGGCGTTTGGGAATCTGGCAAACAAGAGCATCGCATCGAATATTGCAAGTAGCTTTGGTGTTGCTTGGCCTCATTTGAAGAACTGGCTTCGCCATTTAACGCAAATTCGCAACATCTGCGCGCATCACGATCGACTGTACAACAAGATGTTTACGGTGAGGCCGCGTCTGTTTTCCGAGCATCGTTCTCTTGGGGCGCAGCGCCTATTGTCCACGTTTATTGTGCTGTTTCGCATGCTTGAGTCCCTCGACCCCGCGCTGGCGAACTTGTCGCGTCGGCGGTTGGGCCGTATCGCGGATGCTCATCCCACCGTGGATCTTGCGCCCATTGGTTTTACGAACAACTGGCGTGAGGTGCTGCGCATTCCCGAGCCTGAAGCGCACGATTATGTTCGCCCTCGTGGTCGGAAGGGTGGTCGCCCTCTGAAGGATGCCGCTGCCATCGAACAGGCGCTCTATCTGTATGACATGCATGAGCTGTCCGTGGCGCAGATAGCCAAGCACTGCGGCATGAGCTTGAGCACACTCTACAAGTACATCAACCAGCGCAAGGATGCCGCCGGGGAAGGGTACGATTACGCGGTGGTGCCGTTCGATGACGCTCGTTCTACTTGATTCGTAGGCCGTTGCGCGCCCGGTGACGGGTGCGAATGGTGACGAAGATCACGTAGACGCTCAGCACGAACGCGCCAATGAAACCGAGCATGGCAAGCACGGGCACTTCGAGCAACTCGGGCCCCAAGTCGGTGGTGCACATCAGCGCCGAACCGACGTACAGCGCCGCCGAAATCAGTGCCAGCGAGATGCGCCCGACCATGTCGTAGATGTTCACAAGCAGGCTTTCGGGGATGCTCGTGGACATGTTGATTTTCGTCTGGCCCTTTTGAACCATGTCGAGCGTGTTCGCGACTTGGCGCGGTAAGCGCGCTGTGGCTTCGGCTGCAGCCATGCTGGTGGCGAACATCTCCTTGGTTTTGGCGCGCGCGGCATCGATGGTAAACATCTGCTCCTGCACGTGTTCGGTGATAATGCCGACCAGATTGGCATTGGGGGAAATGTCGGCGATAACGCCCTCGAGCGCCAAGAACCCGCGCGCCATCATCGTGAGCGCTGAAGGCAGTGCCAGGTTGTATTTGTGCAGCACGTCGACGACCTCGATGAGCGCCTGGCCCACGTTGATATCGGCGACGTTGGCCGACCCGTAGCGCGCGAGCAGGGCCTGCACTTCCTGCAAAAGCGCTCCGTGGTCGATTTCGCCGCGCGCACTGCACAGGCCCAGTAGGCTTTCTTTCAGGTCGAACACGCTGCCTGTGGCGATGGCCATGAACATGGCGCCGACCGAGGCGCGCTGGCCTGCATCAAGGCGTCCGACCATGCCGAGGTCGATCCACACGAGCTCGCCGTTGCGGATGCAGATGTTGCCCGGGTGCGGGTCGGCGTGGAAGAAGCCCTCGTCGATAACTTGGGTGACATAGCTTTGCGCCATGCGCTTGCCCAGCTCTTCCAAGTCGTAGCCGTAATAGACGGCCTTGTCTTTGTCGTTGATGGCGATGCCGTCGATGAATTCCATCACCAGCACGTCTTCGCACGAATATTCCGGGTAGGGCTTAGGGCACGTTACGCCATTGCGCTTTTGCAAGTTGGTGTAGAAATGCATGAGATTGCCCAGCTCGTTGCGGAAATCGATCTCGTCGAGCGTGGTGCTTTCCAGTTCATCCACCAAGCCCATAGCGGTTTGGATGATGGGCATCTGCGGCGTTGCGAAATCGGCGGTGATCAGCACGTGGCGCATCAGCATGATGTCGGCTTTCATGGTTTCCACGATATGCGGGCGGCGCACTTTCACGGCCACAACGGTGCCGTCATGCAGTTTCGCCTTGTGCACTTGCGCGATAGAAGCGGAGCCAAGCGGCTTGCTGTCGAGTTCGGCGAACGTTTCTTGCCAGGGATGGCCGTATGCTTCGACAAGAATCTGCTCGACTTCCTCGAACGGCATAGGGTCGACTTTAGCGCGCAGCTTCGAAAACGCGATGCAATATTCTTCGGGAATCATGTCGGACCGATTGGATGCGATCTGGCCGATTTTCACGAACGTGGGTCCGAGCATCTCCATAGCCGCCACGGCTTTTTCAGGCGTGGGGTGGCGCATGACGCGTGTGGCGCGCAGCGCGTGGATGATCTGGCGCATGCGATGGCCGGACGTGCGATCTTTCAAACCGTATGAAACGACGGCGCGGAACTCTTTGAATGTGGTCATACAGGCCTTCTTCGAACGCTTTGCTGTTGTTGCTATTGTAGCTAACGCGGCTGCAAGCGGGGGCGGGAATGAAAAACCCCGCCGAGAATCGACGGGGTTTCGAAAGCTTTCGAGTTTGTGCGAATGCGGCGTGCTTACAAGAACGGCAGCAGCCCCAGCGATTTCACCAGCAGCACGAACAGCAGGATGGGGCACACGTACTTCACCATCACCACGAACAGGCCGCGGCGTTGGAACTTGAATTTGCCACCTTGTTCCACTTCGTCGAAGACGAACTTGGGCTTGACCACCCAGCCGATGAGGATGCAGGTGAGCAGCGCGAGCGCCGGCATGAGGATGCTGTTGGACAGGTAATCCATAACATCGAGGACCTGCGCGACCGATCCGTTGGGCAGCGTGAATTCGAAGTAGAGCAGGTTGTAACCGAAGCAGACGATCAGGCCCATGACGATGCCCCATACGGCCGTGATGACGATGGCGCGCTTGCGGGGCATGGTGAACTTGTCGACCAGGCTGGCAACAACGGCTTCGGCGATAGAGATGGCCGAGGTGACGGCCGCGATGGTGACCAGCAGGAAGAACACGATGCCGACGATGGGGCCGATGCCGCCCATGGCGTCGAACACCTTCGGTAGCGTGACGAAGATCAGGCTCGGCCCGGCGGAGGACATGCCGTCGGATCCCATGAAGGTGAACACGGCGGGCACGATCATCAGGCCGGCGAGCAGGGCGACGCCCGTGTCGAAGATCTCGATGCGGTTGATGGAGCTCATCAGGTTCGCATCTTTTTTGACGTAGGAGCCGTAGGCGACCATGATGCCCATGGCCACGCTGATGCTGAAGAAGAGCTGGCTTACCGCGTCGAACAGCACGGTGAGGAAACTGCCGACCGTGATGCCGTCCAGATTGGGAATAACGTAAACGGCCAGGCCGTCGATGCCGGTGCGCGTGACGCCGTCGGCATCGGTGAACGACACCGTGAGCGAGAACAGGCCGATGGCCACGGCGATTATCAGCAGCGCGGGCATGAGCACCTTGCTCACGTTTTCGATGCCCTTGTTTACGCCGAGCGCGATAACCACGAAGGTGACCAGCGTGAACACGAGCATCCACGCGATCGGTTCACCGATGCTGCTCGATTCGCCGGTGATGAAGCCGGTGAAGTAGGTGCTGTCAACCGCTGCAGTTGCATCGCCGGTGAGAAACGCGAACAGGTATTTCAGCACCCAGCCGCCGATGGCGCAGTAATACGGCAGGATGATGGCGGGAACGGCGCACGCAATGATGCCGAGCCAACCCCAGCCCTTCTTCACCTTGCCATATGCGGTTAAAGGCCCGTGCTGTGCGAAGCGGCCGATGGAAAGTTCCGAGGTCAAAAGCGTGAAGCCGAACGTCACTACCAAAATAATGTAGATGATGATGAACAGGCCGCCGCCGTCTTTGGCCGCGAGGTAGGGGAAGCGCCAAATGTTGCCGAGGCCGACGGCGCTTGCCGCGGCTGCCAAGACAAAGCCGAGTGAAGACGACCAGCTGCTGCGGCCCTGTGAATCTTTGCTCATGTCCGAAAGCTCCTTTGTGTCGAAAACGCTCGGGACAGTATAGAACTATTTCAGGGCCTTGGCAGAAGATTTTCAGCAGCGATGCGCGGCAAATCCGTTAGGAAAAGTCGATAACCAATCCTGACTCGAGCGTTTGCACATCGGTGGTGCCGGCGAGTTCCTCGCGCAGGATGGCAATGGCTTCGTCGCCCGTGCAGTGGCCGGTCACGATCGTCTGAATCCCCAAGTCGCGCAGCTCTTTCGCTTGAGCGCGCACCTCTTCGGCCGGCGTCATGAACAAGTGGAGCCCGCCGACGATAGCGCGTAGGGGCGCCTGCGGGAAGGCCGCGCGCACTTCCGCAACGATGGCTTGCAAGCCGGCATGGCTGCAGCTGTTGAAGGCGACGATGCCGTTTTCCGTTTCGAACGCGAGCGTTTGCTCGTGGTCGAAGTCGTCGGGCACAAGTTCGCCGTCTATCAGGCGTTTCATGCCCTGAAGTTTGCCTTGCTCGATCAAGTTGGGCGTGCTGTGGCCAATCAGCCATACGCCGGGCGCAACTTCTGCGATGCCTTTGACGCGGCGGATGCGCGCGGCAAAGCGCTCGAGCATGCCGGGTGCGATGCCGATGTATTCGTTGTCGTTTTGGCTGCCGTGGCAGTCTTCGGCAACGCTTTCGCATACATACAGCGGGGCCGTTTCGTTGGCGGCAAAGAAGGTGGGGAATCCGTCTGCGTGATCGAAATGCGCATGCGACAGCACGGCGAAATCCACCGTTGCAAGATTAATGCCCAGGTCATGGGCATTCTTTGCGAACGCATCCGACTGGCCCGCATCGAGCAGAATGCGCTTGCCATCATATTCGATGAAGGCCGAAAAGCCCCATTCGCACGCCAAGTTGTCGGGTGCGTTGTTGTCGACGAGAATCGTTGCTTTCATGGGCGTTTCCTCTCTATGGGGCGCGGCGGCCGGTCGTGATCGATGCATGCTTTATTATAGGCTGCATGGGGAGCAGAAAACAGAAAGCATCGAAGCAGAAGCAGCAATTCATGGCGCAGCTTAGCGGCGTGGATTCGGGCGTGTATGCGCGTGAAAGCAAGCGCATGCAGGAAGCGGCCGATCGCAAGGAAGCCGCGCGCCGCGAAAAATCCTGCACGTCGAAGAATCGTTATGCGACTAAGCACGATGCGGAAGCCGCCGCGTTCGCGTGCGCCGATTATGGCACCAAGGGCCTGTCGGTGTACCAGTGCCCGTACTGCAAAGGCTGGCATCTCACCTCGCACCCATGGGACGATTAGCTGTACCAGCTACGTGAGACAAAGAGACAAATGCAAGTGATTTGTATCATGTTGATTTGTCTCACGAACAGGGGAGGGCTGTTTCGCGGCCGCCGTGCGGGGGTTGTCACCTACGGCGATTCGCCTCGTATTGATTTAATTTTGATGAGGCTGCATAAGCGGTGAAACCCCCGCACGACACCCGCGAAACAGCTTTTCTCTTCGGCGGTCCCCTCGAACGAGGTAAACCACCTGTTTCTTTGTTCGTTTATAGGCTGGTTTCGAAAATGACATCCACACCGTTTTGCAGGCAAAGATCCTGCAGCTTGCGATCGTTGGTAAGCAGCGTGGCGCCGTGTCTGCGGGCAAGCACCATATACACCATGTCATAAATACTATGGTCGGCACGTATCCCCTGCGTGAGCGCTTCTTTGAGCAGGTCGTCGGCAGGCACTATTTCATCGGGCAGCGCCAGCGCGAATTCTGCGAGCTGCTTTGCCTGGCCTTCGGAAAGATGCCCAGCATGCACGTATTTCCACGCCGCATTCACCGCTTCGATAGGGTATAGGCTCGGAGCGATTATTTTGCCTTCTTCCGCCATTAACGCTGCGAAAGCTTGCCCGCGAATTGATTTCTGCGCCATTTCGAGCGCGGCGCTGCAGTCGATAACCATCATCGCTCGTCCCTCGCTTCGCGAATTACGCTGACAGGGTCGAGCCCCTGCGGCCACGGTGGCAAATTAAGCTGCTCTGCTTTTGCGAGCAAATTATGTCGGCGTTCGATGCGCGCTTGTATCTGGTCATTGGTTTCGCTTGATTCGAAGGCATAGGCGCTATAAGCAGCGGGAGGATTTTTTGATACAGAGCCTATGGCTGCCGCTGTTTCCGGCGTCGTTGTGAGTGCGCTAGGTTTTGCCGTGAAGTGCTCGACAACGATGTGCTTGGTTTGTTGCGTAATCGATCTACCGCTGGCCTTTGCTTCGGTCTTTATCATGTTGTATATATCGTTTGAGAAATCACGTACTTGTACAGCAGGCATAGATGTTCCTTTCTGTTTGCATCAATAATAGATGCAAAATTGATGCATATAAAGAAAAATTTTATAGCTGCCAAAATGAAACACATACCTCCGAGGTATCTGTCTCATTTTTGGCATATGAAGGCCGGTCGGTGTCCAGTCGCACGTGGGTGCATCTGTCCCTGCTAAACATAGAAGTTGGGTGCAAATCCGCCCGTTGCAGTGGTTTTTTCGCCGCCTTTGATTACTATGCAGAAAACGATTCGATAAGGAGCCGCCGTGAATGCAAAAATGAAACGCCGCCTTGCCGTGGTAAGCGGCATTATCGTTATCGTGATCATCGTGCTGCTCGCGGTTGTGGGATCGGGCAACTCGTCGAAGTCCATCACCGTGGCCCAGGCCGCAACAGGCGACTATGCGGGTTCGCGCGTGCAGGTTACGGGCAACGTGCTCAAGAATTCCTATCACAGCGAAAACAATACGCTGTACTTCACCGTGTACGACGCCGATAACGAGTCGGCCCAGGTCAAGGTTGAATATCAGGGCTCGGTCGCCGCAACGTTCGGCAACGATGTGACGGCTATCTGCACGGGCAAGATGGACAACGACGGCACGCTTGCTTGCACGGAGCTCGTAACCAAGTGCCCCTCCAAATACGAATCGGGCGACACGCAAGCCTTCGGCGTTGCCGATTACCTGGCTTACGATCGTTCTAAGATCGAGGGAACCATGGTGAAGGTGCGCGGCACGGTTGCCACGGGCACGTTGGTTGCTGCGGGTGCGGCGGAACGCTTCGCCTTGGCCGATGCCGATGATGCCCAGACTACGCTTTCCGTTAAGTTCGACGGCGCGCTGTCCGACGAGGTGAAAGAAGGCGCAATCGTTATCATTTCCGGTTCGCTTAATTCCGCGGGCGTTTTCGAAGCGACCGACGTGGCACTGGAAGGCTAATTCGATGGCTGCGGTGGGAACGCTCGCTCTGTTCGTTGCTTTCGTGATGGCGGTAGTTGCTGCCGTTGCTCTTCTCGCGGGCCATCTGTTGGGCGGAACGGCGGCTAAGCGTACCGATGCCGGTTGCGTGCAGGGCGGCGCGGCCGAAGCGCTCACCCACGGCGGGCGCATCGGGCTCGTTATCGTGTGCATCGCGCTTGCCGTATGCTGCGGCGTTTTGATCGTGTGCTTTATCACCGACAACTTCAATATCCAATACGTTATCGACAACCATAGCTCGAACACCGGCCCTTTGGCGCTGCTGTATAAGATTTCGGGCTTGTGGGCAGGCCGTCAAGGGTCCTTGCTGTTCTGGGCGTGGCTGATCGCCCTGTTCGGCAGCATCGTGTCGCTGCGCCGCTTGGGCGACTTGGACGTGCTCGACAACATAGCGGCGCTCGTGTTCGCGATCGTGCTCGCGGCATTTGCCGCCACGCTGCTGTTCAGCGCCGACAACATGCCGTTTACCCCGCTTGATAGCAAATATGTCGACTCCGACGGAACCGCCACAACGGCCGCAAGCTTGCTTGGCATGAATTTCCTGCTGGAACACTGGGCCATGGCCATTCATCCGCCCACGCTGTTTGCGGGTTATGCGGGGCTTACTGTGCCGTTCGCCTATGCGATAGCGGCGCTCGTTGCAAGCGACGGGTCGCGCGCATGGGTTGATCGATCCACGCGCTATCTGCTGGTCAGCTGGATATTCCTCACCATCGGCATCGGCCTGGGTGCCGTGTGGGCCTATGTGTGCCTGGGCTGGGGCGGCTATTGGGGCTGGGATCCGGTAGAAAACGCGAGCCTTTTGCCGTGGCTCGTGTGCATCGCGCTCATCCACAGCTTCACGGTGTATCGCAAGCGCGGCGCGTTCAAGCGTTGGAGCGTCATGTGCGCGTGCCTCACCTTCGCGTTCGTCATCATGGGAACGTTCATCTCGCGTTCGGGGCTGGTGCAGTCGGTGCATGCCTTCGAAGGCGATCCTGTATCCACAGCGCTGTTCTTGGCGCTCATAGCGATATCCGTGCTCGCGGGCGTCGTGGGCTTGGCGCTGCGTTGGAGCGCGTTCGCCTCGGACGATGCCGGCGATGACCAGGTGGAAAGCTTCCTTTCCAAGGACATCGCGTATTACCTGAACAACCTGGTCATGATCGTGCTCGCGGTGCTGCTTGCCTATCTCACCATTTCGCAGGCGCTTCCGAGCTGGCTGCCGTTTGGCGGGGAAACGGTCTCGGCGGGCACGTACAACGCGATCGCGCGCCCGATTGGCATCGTGTATCTGGCCGTGCTCGCGGTGTGCCCGCTGCTTTCATGGCGCAAGACCGAAGGCGCGGTGTTTGCCAAGCGCGCGCTCGTGCCGGGTATCTGCGCTGCCGTGGTGTTCGTGGTGCTCGTGGTGTTTTGGGCGCTGCGCCTTGTTCCCATCTACGACGAAATGGTGGCTGGCGGCGGGTCGATCGCCGAAAGCTTTACTACGTACGGTCCGGCCGCGTATTATCACGGGCTCGCCATCGTCGGTTTTGCCGTTGCCAGCTTGCTCTTCTTCAATGCGGCGTTCATGATCGGGCGCGGCGTTTCGGCGCTGGCCAAGAATGGCGATCGCGGTGCGGGTGCGGCTCTTGGCACGTTCGTGCACCGCTGCTCGTCTATCTGCGGCGGAGCGATCGCCCACATGGGCATGGCGGTTGTTTTGGTGGGCCTTATCGGGTCGTCGATGTATTCCGCAGAATACGCCTACACGGTTGACTACGATGGCACTTCCGACACCATTTTACAGACGCTTACGGCGGGCGAATACGAGCTTTCCTACGTCGGGTGCGACGTGTATAACACGAATAGCGACAAGATCGAAGTGGCGCGCACGGTGTTCGACGTGTATGCGAACGGCCAGCTGGTGGGCCGCGTCGAGCCTGCAACGCGCACGGTGATCCTCACCACCCAAACTCAGCTCGAGGCGAGCGTGCTCGGCTTTGCGGCGGAGGATTTGTTCGTGGTGTTCAACGGGCTGGTTTCCGATACGCAAGTATCGTTCGATATCAAGATAAACCCGCTGGTCAACTTTGTGTGGATCGGCTTCTTCATGTTGGGAATCGGCGCTTTGGTGGCTGTTGTCGGCAACCGAAAGATCAAGGCGGCTCGCTCATGAGTCCTGCAGTAATCGCAACCGGGCTTTCCAAGCGTTTCGGCGACCGCTTTGCCGTGAAGGACGTTTCCTTCACGCTTCCCGAAGTCGCGTTCTTAAGCATATTCGGGCCGAACGGCGCTGGCAAAACCACGCTGCTGCGCTTGCTTTCCACGCTGGCTCGCCCCTCGTCGGGCGATTTGCGCATTGCGGGTATCGATGCCAAGGAACAGCCTGAACAGGTGCGCGCCCTTATCGGCGTGGTGTCGCATGCGTCGATGCTCTATCCCGACTTGACCGCGCTCGAGAACCTCATGTTTTACGCGCGCCTGTACGGCGTTGAAAACCCCGAGGCCCGCAGTTTGGAATTGCTTGACGCGGTGGGCATGAAGCATCGCCGTTACGACGTCGCTTCCACGTTCTCGCGCGGCATGACGCAGCGCGTGGCCATCGCTCGCGCGCTTATCAACGACCCGGAGCTCGTGCTGCTCGACGAGCCCTATTCGGGGCTTGATCCGCACGCGACAGAAGCACTCGACGCTCTCATAGCCGAACAGCGTGAAGGGCGCACGTTCTGCATGGTCAGCCATGACGAGCAGCGCGGTTTCGAGGCGTGCACGCATGCGCTTATCATGCGCGAAGGCGCCGCGGTTCTTTTCGCCGACCGCGCCGACCTTGATGAAGCCGCTTTCGACCGTGCTTACCGCGAAGCGTTAGGGCAGGGGGCGCGCTCATGAGCGCTAGCCGCACAACATTAGACACTTCCACCCGCGCGGTACCTTCAGGCTTTGCCCAGTACAGGGCGTTGCTCGGCAAAGAGTTGCGCCGCGAATTCCGCACGCGGGAAATGCTCACGTCGATGGGCTTGTACGCGGTGCTCGTGCTTCTGGTGTACGGCGTTGCCGTGGCGCATGCGCAGGCGGGCTTCGATGTGACGCAAATTGCCGGCGGCTTGTTGTGGGCGATCATCGTGTTCACCTCGCTTCTGGGCCTCGCGCGGTCGTTCGCCTACGAAAAGCAAAACAGCTGCATCGACGGCTTGCTGTTGGCGCCGCTCGATCGATCGGCGATCTTTCTGGCGAAGGCGACTGCCAACTTCTTGTTCTTGGTAGTGGTCGAAGTGATCACGGTGCTGTTGTTCGGTTTGTTCTTCCTGTCCGGTTTTGCCGTTGCCCCCTCGTTTGGCCTGATCGTGGCCCCATTGTTGCTCGGCACCATCGGGGTCGCCGGCTTGGGAACGCTTCTTTCGACTATTACCATGCACACGAGCGGCAAGGATGTCATGCTCGCGCTTTTGTTCATCCCGATCATGTTTCCGCTTCTGTATGCGTGCGTTTCCGCCACATCGGCGGTGATTATCGGCGCCGACGGGTGCATGGATGTGTTTCAGATGGGGCTTATCTTGGCTGCGGGCTATGATGTGATCATGCTTGCGCTAAGCTGGTTCCTCTACGATTTTGTGATTAGCGCGTAAACGATGGGCAAGGAGGGTGTGATGACTGCTCAAGCAGCGAAAAACGGCGTGCGAACCGTGCCTGAAGCGGGGCAATGGCCCGACAAGGTTGCCCCTGTTGCGCTCATCGCCGGGGCTGTGCTCACCGTGGTTGGCCTTCTGCTCGCGTTCTTTTACGCGGGCCCCGTTAACGGCGCATCGGTGGATGGTGTCGAGCTTATCGGCGGGCAGATGGTTTCCAATAAGCTGCTGATCTCGCAGAAGATTTTCTACTTCCATATGCCGGTGGCCATCACATCGTTTGCCGCGCTTGTGTTCGCGGCGTATTACAGCATTCGTTTCCTGGTGAGCAAGCAGCAGCGGTTCGACACGTGCGCGCGCATCGCTATGGAAGTGGCGCTCGTGTTCGTGCTGTGCACCATGGCGACGGGCGAGATGTGGACGCGTTTCGAATGGGGCACGTGGTGGGCATGGGAGCCGCGGCTGACCACCTATCTCGTGCTGATGCTCATCATCATCGCGTATTTCGTGCTGCGCGCATCGGTGGATGATCCGGAAAAGCGCGGCGTGTTTTCCGCCGTTGTCAGCCTGTTCGCGTTTGTCGACGTGCCCATTTGCTTCGCGGTCACGCGCTTGATTCCCTCGAGCTTGCATCCGGTGGTGCTGCGCGAGGGCGGCATGAGCGGCGACATGGCTCTAGCCCTGGTCGTGTGCTTGATCGGCATGCTGTGCTTGGGCTTTGCGCTCTATCGGCTGCGCTTCAGGCAGGTTCGCTTGACCGAGCGCGTTGAGGCGCTGAAGAAACAGATGGATTAACCGCGCGAACGGCGTTTGTGAAAGAAGGCGTTTGATATGAATCCTTTGCTTGAAGAAATCTACAGCACCGTTGTTCCGTCGCTGCCCTACATCATTGCGGCGTATGTGCTGATCTGGGTTGTGCTGCTCGTGTACCTGTTCATCATTCACAAGGGCACGAAGAAGGCCGAGCGGGATATCGCTCTTTTGGAGGAAGCGGTGGCTCGCAAGCAGGATGGCGAAACTGCCCAGTAAAAATTCCCGTTTTTCTGCAAGATAAACAATTACAGTTGCTCATAAATTTTTGCAAAACGCGCGCGACTTTTCGCGCGCGTACTTATATAATGCGGCTAGGTATGAAGAGGGGAAATTGATGGCTTGAACTGGTCAGATGCCGTTCAAACCAGCTGGACAGAAGGGAAAGGGGGAAGCGTATGAGTGATATCGAGAACAACGAGCTCGATCAGATGAGCTCAGAAACTCCCGACGACTTCGCTGCCGAGGTGCTTGACGCCGCAACGGACGCGGAGCCTTCCGCCGATGCCAAGGCTCAGAAGAAAAAGAAGGAGCCGGGCAAGTTCCGCAAGAACATGAGCAAGCCGGTGGTGGGCAAGCTCAAGCGCGGCCACGTCACGCTGATCGTCGTGATCGTCGTGATCGCGGCGGCGGGCTTGGGTTTCAACGCTTACCATGAAACGCCCGCGTTCTGCGGCGACATCTGCCATGCGTCCATGGATGGCTATGTGCCCACGTTCTACGCAACGCCCGGGCAGTCGGCCACCGACAAATGGGGCAACGAGGTTGAGGATGCCTCGGGCATGCTTGCCGCCGTGCATCATGCGGCTGGCAGCGAAAGCTGCATGAGCTGCCATCACGCGCAGATTGTCGAGCAGGTAACCGAGGGTATCGAAACGCTCATCGGCGATTACAACGCTCCGCTTTCGGAACGCAATCTTACCAACCTGATTCATTATTGGCCGTCGGGCACGGTCTACACCGAGTTCTGCCTGAATGAAAGCTGCCATGACCTTACGGTGAGCGATCTTACCGAAAAGACGTCGTACATGGCCCGCAACCCGCATTCGTGGCATCACTGGGAATACACCTGCTCCGATTGTCATAAGGCGCATCGCGCTTCGGTCATGATCTGCTCGCAGTGCCATGACGACGCCACCATTCCCGATGGCTGGATTTCGGCGGAGGAAGCCGACAATCTCACCACCAGGTATGGCGCTTACGACGACGAAGCGTAAGGCTTTGAACGGCAATCGGTAGGATACGGCAATGGGAATCGGCAAAGTCATAGGAGGCATCGCGGCAGTGCTTGCAGTAGGCGCAGGCGCGGTCTCTATTGGCGCGAGTTCCCATTCGCTGCTCCGTCCGCCCGGGTCGCAAGGGGAAAGCGACTTCATGGCCCGCTGCATCAAATGCGGGAAGTGCATCGAAGCGTGCCCCTATCAGGCGATCAAGGCGGCGGGGATCGATGCCGGCGCAGCAGCGGGAACCCCGTGTATCGATGCGCGCGAGCAAGCGTGCCGCATGTGCGAGGATTTCCCCTGCGTGAACGTTTGCCCCACTGGTGCGCTGCGCGATGTGGCCACGCGGGCCGATGTGAACATGGGATACGCCGTCATCGATGAAGTGAACTGCATCGCCTTCAAGGGCATGCGCTGCGAAGTGTGCTATCGCGCGTGCCCGTTGATCGACCAAGCCATCATGACCAACTATGAGGAAATCGAAGACGATTCCATTCATGTGAAGTTCATTCCCACCATTGACAGGGATGTGTGCACAGGGTGCGGTTTGTGCGTCATGCGCTGCGTTGTGAGCGATCCGGTTGCCATAAAGATCAAAAGCATTGCAGAACAGGGAAAGTAAATTGTCGGGTTTGCGCAAGATGCGCCCGATTAGATAAGGCGAAATGGGGAAGAAATGACAGAGCAAGCAAAACAGGGAATTTCCCGCCGCTCGTTTGTGAAGAGCTGCGCGGTCGCTTTTGCAAGCGCTTTGGCTGCCGGCACGGTCGCGGGATGCGCACCGCGCCAGAACACGCCGATTTCCGGCGACAATGTGAAGGAAACGCTCGCGGTTTGCCGCTTCTGCGGCTGCGGCTGCGGCGTTATCGTCACATCCAAGAACGGGAAGCTCGTGAGCGTCAAGGGCGACCCGCAAAACGATTCCAATCGCGGCTTGAACTGCGTAAAGGGCTACTACTTGTCGAAGGTGCTCACGGGTGAGGACCGCTTGACCAAGCCGCTCATTCGCGACGACGCATCCACGAAGGGCACGGGCAAGCTTGTCGGCCTGCGCGAAGCCGAGTGGGATGAAGCGCTCGATCTTGTGGCTGATAAGCTGCGCACTGCTTGGAAGAACGACAAGTCCCGCTTGGCGTTCTGGGGTTCGGGCCAGCAGCCCATCGTTGAGGGTTACTGCACGTCGAAGTTCTGGAAGGCGGGCCTGCTTTCTAACAACATCGATCCGAATGCCCGTCTGTGCATGGCATCCGCCGTTGTGGGCTTCATGAACGTGTTCGGCACCGACGAGCCGGCCGGCTGCTATGCCGACATCGATGATGCCGAGTGCATCATCACGTGGGGCGCCAACATGGCAGAAGCGCACCCGATGCTGTACTCGCGCTTCCAGGCGCACATGCTCAAGCATCCGGAATGCGTGCATTACGACGTTACCACCATGCACACGCGCACGTCGGCCAAGGCCACCAAGACCATCATCTTCAACAACAACGGCGACCTGGCCATTCTGAACGCCATTGCTAACTACCTGGTATCTAACAAGCTCTACGATGAGGACTTCGTCAACGATCACTTGGAGTTCTTCCAGGGCACCGAGGACTTGGGCAACTCGTTCGAGGACACCTACGACAAGTCCGAAAAGGGCGCGGCGGCCGACACCACCGAGTCGATCACGTTCGAAGAATACGCCGCTCGCCTTGAGCCGTACACGTTCGAATACGCGGCGCAGATCGCCGGCTGCACGGCTGACGAGATCAAAGAGCTCGCCGAGCTGTTCGCCAACAAGGATCTGAAGATCTTGTCATTCTGGACCATGGGCGTTAACCAGCATAACCGCGGCACGTGGGTGAACCACTGTCTGTATAACATTCACCTGCTCACGGGCAAAATCGCGCAGCCGGGCAACGGCCCCTTCTCGCTTACGGGCCAGCCGTCCGCATGCGGCACTGCCCGCGAGGTTGGCACCTTCAGCCATCGTCTGCCCGCCGACTTGGTGGTGGCCAAGGAACCGCATCGCCGTTACACCGAGGCCGTGTGGAACTTGCCCGAGGGATACCTCGAGGCCATCAAGACCAACGGCTATCACACCACGAAGATCTTCCGTGAGATGTCGAATGGCAACATGGACTTTATTTGGACGGCGCACAACAACTGGGCCGTTTCGATGACCCACCTCAATCGTTTCCTGGGCCGCGACGGTCAGCATGATGGCATTTTCAAAACCTTCATCTGCGTGTCCGAAGTGTATCCGACGCTGTCCACACAGTACGCCGACGTCGTTCTTCCCGCTGCTATGTGGGTTGAGCGCGAAGGCCAGTTCGGCAATGGCGAGCGCCGCACCGCGGTGTTCGAGAAGGCCGTCGATGCCCCGGGCGACGCTCAGTGGGATCTGTGGATGCTGATGGAGATCGCCAAGCGCGTGTTGCTGGGCGAGAAGATCGGCGATGCCGATGCCTTCGACACGCTGTTCGGCAAGTGGTACGACAAGGACAAGGGCGAATGGAAGTTCGAAACCCAGCGCGAGGTTTGCCGCGAGATTTGGGAAGAGTACCGCACTTTCTCGAACCCGCAGCTCAACGAGCGCGCCGCCGCCATCAACACCGAGCAGAGCTTGAAGATGGAAGCCAAGCAGCTCGCGCCGTACGACTACTACATTCAGGATCACGGCCTGACGTGGCCCGTGCGCGAGGTCGACGGCAAATGGCTGCCCACCAAGTGGCGCTTCAACGGCGGCTCGCAGGAGGAAGGCTTCGATCAGTATGGCGTCGAGAAGTACGGCACGTCCGGTTTGGCGAACGGCCTGTGCTTCTACAAGGCTACCAACAAGAAGCCCAACGTCGTGTTCCGCCCGTGGGAGCCGCCCGCGGAGGTGCCCGATGACGAGTATCCGTTCGTGTTCTGCACGGGCCGCTTGCTCGAGCATTGGCACACCGGGTCGATGACCCGTCGCGTTCCCGAGCTCGACAAGGCTCTGCCGGAAGCGCTGCTGGACATGAACCCGAACGACGTTGCCAAGCTCGGTTTGAAGGACGGCGACCGCGTGAAGATCACTTCGCGCTATGGCGAAGTTGAAATCACGCTTTCCACGGCCGGCCGCACCGAGCCGCCCGAGGGCACGGTGTTCGCCGCCTTCTTCGCAGAGGAAACGCTTATCAACCTGGTTGTCGAGGAAGTGTATTGCCCCTTGTCGAAGGAGCCCGACTACAAGAAGACGTGCGTCAAGATCGAAAAGGTTGGCTAACGCGTGGTTATTTCGAGCCTCATCGTTGAAGTGTATCCCGAGCAGGTCGAATCGGCCTGCTCGGCACTCGCCGCTATCGAAGGCGTTGAGGTGCACGAGGTTATCGACGATTACAAAGTGATCGTTTCGCTCGAGGCCGATACCGTCGACGATTCCTATGAGATTGCAAACACGTTTATCAACATCGATGGCGTGTTCGGCGTGAATCTGGCTTACTACGATTTCGCCGAAGATGAAACCATTTATCCCGAAGGCGCCGAGGGCCTTATGCCCGAGGATGTGGAAACCGAAAGCGAGTAATGGCGGAAGAGCGGACAGATCAAACGCAGGCGAAAGCTAAAAAGCGCGCTGGCAAGACCAACGTGGCGAACGTGGTGCGCCACGTGGTGCAAGTGTGCGCGCTGCTGCTGTTTTGCGCGCCGATGCTGCTTTCGGGTTGGCAGCTTTTGGGCTTGAGCGCCGGCAGCGGCAATCCCGTGTCGACGCCCGCGGAGCTTCCGTTTTTCGGAACGCTTTCGTCATCGAGCATCGGGCCGGTTGTTCCCATCGACCCGTTCGCTGTTCTGCAAGTGATTTGCGCATCGAAAACGGTTGAGCTGAGCTGGATTATCGGCCTGCTCATCGTCGTCGTTGTGTACGGCATTATTCGCGGCCGTGCGTTTTGCGGCTGGGTGTGTCCAGTGAACTTGTTCTGCGAGATTATCGATTGGATTCGCCGGAAGGCGGGCATCAAGGTGCAGGAAATGCCCGTTCCGCGCCGTGTGAAGGTGTGGGTGGCCCTTGCGGTGCTCGTGCTCTCGCTTATCTGCAGCGTGCCTGTGTTCGAGGTCGTTTCGCCCATCAGCTTCATCAATAAAGGCCTGGTCGTGGGCTCGTTCGCGGGCCTGTTCACCCTGATCGCCATTGTTCTTGCGGAATTGTTCTACGGGCATCGCGTATGGTGCCGCAGCATTTGCCCGCTTGGCGGTTTCTACCAGGTGCTGGGCAAGGTTGGCTTGGTGAATGTGCGCATCGACCACGAAAAGTGCATTGGCTGCAACAAGTGCAAGGCCGTGTGCAACTGCGATCCGGACATTCTTTCCGCATGCATCGAGGGCACCGACACCATGGTGCGATCCGGCGATTGCATGCTCTGCACGAAATGCACGGGCGTTTGCCCGACCGCGGCGCTGGCCATCAAGATCGGCCGCACCCCCGCGCCGAAAAAGCCCGAGGAAGTCGATTCGAAGGTCGAAACGGAATAGCTAGCTTAATTGAGACAAGACCGAGCGGGACATATGCCTCGAAGGTATGTGTCCCGCTCTTGTTCTGACGGACGAAGAATAGCCGAAGAGGATGGGCTCTTTTGCGGACGCCGTGCGGGGGTTTCACCGCTTATGCAGCCTCATCAAAATTAAATCCATATGAGGCGAATCGCTGTAGGTGATAACCCCCGCACGGCGGCCGCAAAAGAGGTCCTCCTCGACTCGTCGGGTAAGTCACTGCGTTTCTTTGCTTTCGTTTTGTCTCGCGCATCTTCTGCATAAGAAAAGCCCCCAGCGTTTGCGCGCCAGGGGCTGGTTGGGAGAGACGATCAGACTAAGCGATTAGCCAATCTTCTTGGGATGGGCCGGCTCAACAACCTTGGTGAAGAACAGACCAGCAAGAGCGCCGCCTACCAGCGGGCCTACGGTGTAGATCACGAGAGTTGCGAGAACGTCGCCGTTCATGGCGTCCTTCATGCCGCAGATTGCAGCGATGATGCGAGGACCAAGGTCACGAGCAGGGTTCAAGCCAGCGTCGGTGATCGGGCCAACCACGCAGATGATCATCGTAACGGTGAGGCCGATGAACAGCGGGAAGATAACGTCGCCCGGCTTGCCGCAGTTGGCATCTTCGGTCATGGAGAAAATCACGAACACGAGGATGAATACGCCAACACCCTCGGCGATGCAGCCGGTCAGCATCGAGGCAACGCCAACACCGTTCGGGGTGCGCTCAGCCCAGATGGAGGACCAGTCAACGGAGGTGCCGAGAGCAAGGCAAGAATCGCCGAAGAGCACCCAGAGCAGAGCGGCAGCGATGATAGCGCCGATGAACTGGAACACTACGTAAGGCACGAAGTCCTTCCAAGGAAGACGACCCGTGATGCACATTGCAAACGTAACGGCCGGATTGAAGTGTGCGCAAGAGAGGTTGCGCGTGCAATAGATAGCGATGGCGATGGTAATACCCCAAACCATACCTACCTGGAACGGGCCACCGAAGGCGCCCGATACACCGAGCGTTGCGTTTGCAACGGCGCCGATGCCGAGGAAGCACATCAGGAATGTGCCGATGATTTCGCCAAGAGCGATCTTGACGATATGGCTTCCTCCATTCTTTTCTTCTGCCATTGTTTTCCTTTCTCGAAAAGCAGTACTTTGTGCAATCTGTCCCGAACATATTGCCGCGGCTATGTTAGTAGACTATGTCTGATATTGCAAGGAAAAATAGTCGACTAGGTCAAATTATTTCGCAGTTGGATAATATTTAAGCAAGCGCTAAAGTAAACGACTTGTTCTCGTTGGCGCTATTTATAGTAAAATGGCTCAAAGCGAAACGAGTGAACTGGGGAGAAACAATGGCCATATTCACTATCATCATTGCCGTCGCGGCTTTTGCTATGGGTACGTACGAGCTGTTCAGCGCATTCAACGATCCAACCGCTCCTTATGCGGCCGGCAAGAAACTGAAAAAGAACCGCACCCGCGCGTTCATCGTCGACATCGTGTTGGCCGTGATCATGTACGCCATCGCTGTGCTCACGTTGCTCATCGGCTTCGGCGTTATCGGTTAAAAGGCTTTACAGGAACGCGAACCGGCCCGGCATCCGCCTCGGCCGGTTTTCTTTTTGCCAATTTCGCCGGTTCGCTCGCTTGGCAAGTGCGGTAATATTCTTAGAAGAGAATGATTCGTCGAGAAAGGCGGTACGCGTATGCGCGACCATAGCGGTCATATTGAAAGCTCGCGCCATGAAATGGTGCGCGAGGTTATGAAGCGTTGGTATTTCGAACGCAGGACCGAAACCATTCCCACAATCGAAGCGGTCGGGCGCATTTGCGCGGAAACGCTTACGTCTAAGAACACGCTGCCGGGTAAGATCACGTCGAACATGGACGGCATCGGCGTTCATTTCGCGGACTTCGAAGGCGGCATGCCGGATGTGAGCGCGTGGGAGCGTGGCAATCAGTGGCAGTTCTGCAACACGGGCGTGGCCATGCCGGCTGATTACGACACGGCCATCCGCATCGAATCGGTTACGCTTGAGGGCGACACGCTGGTGAGCATCGATGAAGCTCCCTCGAGCAAGGGTGATTCCACCACGGCGGTCGGAGCGCGCGTGCGCGAAGGCGAGCTGCTCGTTTCCGCCGGTCAGGAGCTCACGCCGTCGCGCTTGGCGGCGCTTGCCATGGGCGGTTACACCGAAGTGTCGGTGATCGCGAAGCCCGTGGTGGCGTTCATTCCGACGGGCAACGAACTGATCGCCGCGGGCGAACCGCTTCCCGCCGACAAGAACGTGGAAACGAACGGCATCATGACGCGCGCGAAGCTGCTCATGTGGGGCGCTATTCCCAAGGTGTACGATATCATTCCCGACAACTGGGACATCATCGAAAGCACGCTCAAGGATGCTGCCGCGACGGCCGATATCGTGATCATCAACGCGGGTTCGTCGAAGGGCTCCGAGGATTTCACCTGCGAGATTTTGGAGCAGGATGGTGAAATCATTTGCCATCAGCTCAATCAAGGTCCGGGGCGCCATGCTTCCGCCGCGATGCTCGACGGCAAACCGGTCATCGGCATCTCGGGCCCGCCGGCAGGCGCGGAATTCACCACGGATTGGCTGGTGAAGCCGCTGGTCGACCTGTATGCAGGCCGCTCGCTGGATTTCCCGCCGACTATTATGGCGCGCATGCTCGATTCGTGCCCGATGCGCCCGCGTCCGGTGACTCCGGTGCGCCGTGCGCAGGTGTGGCGCGACGAATACGGTCAGTGCGTGGCGCGCATTCTGCCGCCGTCCGATGCCGTGGCGCTTACCACGTATGACGACGCCAACGCGCTCATCACCGTTCCCACCGATAGCTACGGCTGGGAAGAGGGCGACTACTTCGAGGTTGAGTTGCGCTGGCCTTATCGCATTCCCGACTTGGGATCCGCGAACGTGGACTGAGCGTAATAGCACGACATGCTGTTGCCGCGACCGCAGTACTCGTCAAGAGGCTGCGGTCGTTCTATTTGGGCGATCAATTCCCGGTCGTTTGCGCTGTGCGCGGCTGCATCGAGTGCGCCTGCGAGCAGGCGCACGCTTTCGGCGATGTCGGCCGGATCATCGCAGCGGCCGACCACTTTAAAGGAACAGGCGCCCGCGTCGATGAGCCGCTTAGTGGCGCACAGCCCGCAGGTGCGCTGGTGGAATTGGCTGCTCCAGATTTCGTTGGTCATCACCTGCATCGACAGCTTGGCAGCATCCGCGCCGGTCGGGCATTCCCAAAACGTGCCTTCGCGCAGCGATCGGCAAAGCGACGGGCGTCCGTTGCGATGCGCGCCCAAACAGTGCGAATCAGCGAACACGCAGCCGTTGCGCATGGCGAACACTTCGTATTCCACATCGGGAACGCGGTCGATGATTTCCTCGATTTCGTCGAGGCTTAGATGGCGCGGCAGCACGATGCGGCTGACGCCGAGGTTTCTGTATTCTTGCGCGATCAGGTGGTTCGTGATGTCGCAGAGCGTTGACGCAACGCAGGGGATGCCTAGTGCCAGCGCGTGTTCGATCAGCTGAGTGCTCGAAACGATGATGCCCGCTATCTGGGCTTTTGCCAATGCGGGCAGGAACTGTTCTGCGATAAACGCGCTGCCTTCGGGCGAATAATACGATGCGTTGAACGTTACGAACAGCTTCACGCCGTCGCGCGCGCACCAGCCAGCGAGCTTGACCACGTCGGCCAAAGTGAGCGCATTCGCGCCCGTGCTGAACCCGGACAGGCGGTTCATTTCCTCGGTTTTGCCGAAGCGTTCTTCCCATGCGGGGCTGTAGAAACCGACATAGAGCTCGCGTGCTCCTGCGTCGACGATGAGTTGGTAGCCATCAAGGCTGTTCAGAGGGGCGAGAACGCAAGCTGTGCTAGTCATCGATTGCCTCGCTTTCATCGAAGGCGAATCGGGGTGCCACGATCAAGCGATCGGGTGCGCCGCCCGACCATTGGCACTGGTCGTTGCGGAACACGACCGCGCGCCCTTTGCGCAGGATGGGCGTCTCGCCCAGGGATTCGTAGGGCGCATCTTCCTGTTCGAGTGGGTCGGGGAACGTTTCCACGTTGAACCACGTGAAGCTTTCCATGCATTCAAGGCCGCACGGCGCACCGGGCAAAAACTTGCGCGAGGGGTCTTCGTCGCGCGATTGAGCTGCGCAAATGCGTCCGATAGACAAGTGGCAGTAGGGAATGTGCAGCGCGCAGATTTTCTGCTCCGGGGCATGCGAGAGGTCGATCGTGTGGCCGATCGGGTCGATTTCAAACCCGGCGGTTGCCGCGCTATAGGGCAACGCCGCGGGTTCGTGAATGACGTGGGCCTTCTCCATCAGCGCCGCATAGCGGGGATCGCGCACTTCCTTGTGCCACAGGCGCCCGAGCATGATGGCGGGTGCGGGCCTGTCGGGTGCGAACGGCGCCTTCTCGAAAGCGTTCGCGAAATGGGCGAGCATGCCTAAATCGTTCACCACCACCTCATCGATGAACGGGTGATCGGCAATCAGGGATTCCGCAAGAGAAACGATGCGGTTGACCGTGGATTCTCCGCAGAGGGGAATGACCAGGCTCGCGCGTGCGCCCGTGCGCGCGCAATACGCTTCGAAGGCTCGAACGCGCGCGTTTGACAGGGCGAGGAACAGGTGCTCGCAGTAATACGAGCCAATGTAGACGCGGCTTGGCTGGATGTTGAAAAAGCCGGCGGATTCGAGCGCTTGATGTGCGCGCGAATCAACGCCTTCTGCATGCATAAACGTGTCGGTTGCGTCGAGGTGCTCCTGACACAGGTTTACGGCTATCTGCGGAAACTCGGCTTCCATGTCTGCTCCTTGAGGTGCGTTTGGGCGGGGTCGATCTGGTTTGGCTCAACGTGATTTGATGCGATTATACGGGCAATAAAACGGGCCTCGCTGTGAGTTTGAAACAGCGAGGCCCGAATTGGGTAGGCTATACGCTATTCGGCGTCTTCCTTCTTTACTTCCTCAACCGGGGAAGCGCCCTCGTAGGACTTTTCCTCAGCGGGCTTTTCCTCGGGCTTATCGGCAGGCTTGCCTTCGCCCTTCGGGCCGTGCGGACGACCGCCGCCGTAGCCCTCGCCGTGGCTGTAGCCTTCGGGCTTCGGACCGTGCGGGCGACCGCCGCCGTAACCTTCGCCGCCGTGGCTGTAGCCCTCGGGCTTCGGGCCGCCAGCGTATCCGCCGGGCTTGCCGCCCATGGGGCCGGGGCCGCCAGCGTAACCGCCGGGTTTGCCGCCCATCATCGGGGGCATGCCGCCGCCCATCGGGCCCATCGGCTTTCCGCCGTAACCCTCGCCGGGCTTGCCGCCCATGGGGCCGGGGCCGCCAGCGTATCCGCCGGGCTTGCCGCCCATCATCGGAGGCATGCCGCCGCCCATCGGGGGCATCTGCGGAGCCATAGGCATCTGAGGCATACCCATCATGGGCATGCACATCATCGGCATAACGGGGATCATCATTACCGGCATGCACATCATCGGCATACCCATCATCGGCTGCTGCATACCCATCGGGGGCATCTGCGGCATGGGAGGCATCTGCGGGCCGCCCATGGGGCCCATCGGCTTGCCGCCCATGGGGCCGGGGCCGCCGGCGTAACCGCCGGGCTTGCCGCCCATCATCGGGGGCATTCCGCCGCCCATCGGGCCCATCGGCTTTCCGCCGTAACCTTCGCCCTTCGGGCCGCCGGGCTTTCCGCCGTAGCCCTCGCCGGGCTTGCCGCCCTGGGGACGACCGCCGCCGTAGCCTTCGCCCTTCGGGCCGCCGGGGCGCCCTCCGCCGTAGCCTTCGCCGCCGTGGCTGTAGCCCTCGGGCTTCGGGCCGCCGGCATAACCGCCGGGGCGCCCTCCGCCGTAGCCTTCGCCGTGCTTCTTTTCTTCCATGATTACTCCTTTCAAAGAGTAGTAAAACAAGGCCAAAATGCTTTGTTCCTTAATGCGAATAATACCAAATTGAGAATCAATCCAGTGCGAAAACTCCCGAAGGTGCATGCTTTATCCGCATCGTGAATCATGTTTATCGAGTTTGCCCATATGAGCAAGCGCAACTTTTTTGCCTATTACGCGCCTTTCTCGCCGAGCGGAAGGCTTCGGAGTACAATGCAAGCGGTTCAATCAACTGCTCAAGGAGGCGCAATGTTTAAGGAAACGTCGGTATACGATCTGCCCTATAACGTATTTCGGGAAATCAATAAAAACTGGACGCTCATCAGCGCAAAGAAGCCCGATGGAACCGTCAATACCATGACGGCGAGCTGGGGCGCTTTGGGTGAGATTTGGGGTACCGAGGCCGTGACCGTGTACATTCGCCAGAGCCGCTTCACCAAAGAATTCGTCGATGCGCAGGATTACTTCACGCTCAGCCTGTTCGACGGCTGCAAGAAGGAACTCGGCGTTTTGGGCACGAAGTCGGGCCGCGATGGCGACAAGATCGCAGAAGTCGGCTTCACGGTGGTCGATTTGGATGGTCAGCCGGGTTTTGAGCAGGCCAAATGCGTGTTTGTGTGCAAGAAGATGTATCAGGATGACATCGCGCTTGCCGATATGCCCGCCGATATCGTCGATCGCTGGTATGGCGACGGCGACTACCACACCATGTACATCGGCCAAATCGTCGGCTGCTACGTGAACGAGGCGTAAAGCCGTCGGGCTGAGCGAATAGCGCTATCAGACGCGGGCGGGGCGCGAGCAAAATCGCGCTCGCCCGCGTTTTTTGTCTTCTGTCCGGTGCTCAAACCAGGATTTGCCCGATTTGAAGCAAAAAAACCGACTTGTGTATGCTGAAAACTGTGTTCGAGGGGCCAAATCGCTCGTTTTTTCGGGATGCGAGCAGTAAGCGATTTACGTTTTGCCTGATGGGCGTTCGCCGTTGCAAAAAATCGAAATCAGTTGAGCATACACAAGTCGGTTTTTTCAACAAAAAATTGCGATTTTCTGGTTTGAACTGCTTGTTACAGCAGTCCCAACAGCTGCCAGTAGGGCACCGATGCGGCAAGCGCGACTAAGCCGATGAGGTGATAGAACAGGCAGTAGAGCGACATCGACCCGTGCTTGACCATTTGCCCGTCCACGGAATAGAACGCGGCCATGTACGTGGGATTTTGATACATGCCGAACCAGACAACGTCGGCCGTGTATGCCGCGAAAGCGATCACCCAGGGGCTCACGCCCATGCTTATGGCAATAGGCGCGGCGAAGGCCATGAACAGGTTGAGATAGGTGATCTCCGAAACGATCAGGAATCGGATGATCAGCGTGATGATCGCGGCACCCAACACGAGTACGAAGGGGTTGGCGGCGAACTGCTGAACGATCGGCCCGCAGGTGGCGACGATCCAATCGTTGAGCCCCACCTCGGAAAACACCGGTGCAAGCCCCAGCGTCAAACCGATGAACACAAGCGAATCCCAGGCAACGCCCGACTTGAAGGTCTGCCGCGTCACGATGCCGCAAGCGACCATGGCCACAACGGCGACAAGCCCCACGATGAACGAGGCGATGTGGTGCAACGGTTCGGTCGCCCACAGTACAAGCGCGGCAACGGCGATCACGCACATCTGCTTTTCATGCAGGGTCATCGGGCCGGGCTTTTCGTCGGCGATCTTGTTGGCGGCGGCGTCGCTATCGGCAGAGGCATCAGCGCTGGCATCGCCGGGTTCATTCGCCGCAGATCCGCGTTTGCTACCACGCTTGCCATATAGCAGTTGCACGAGAAGATAGTTGAGCACGGTCGAAACGATGAACCACACCGCCGCGGCAAGCGCCCAGTGCAGAATGTCGAATGACGCTTGAACATCGCTCGGTAGCGTGGCGAGCATCGCGTAACCGGTAACGGACGCACTGATGATGAGCAGCGACACGTTGCGCACGCCCACAAACGACGACGCGAACAGGCCGGTCATCTGCTTGTCTTGCGGTTTGAAGCCGAGCGCTTTGCCCATGTCGAAAGCGAGCGGCGTGAGCATGGCGCATTTGGCGGTGGTGCTTGGGATGAAGGGCCCGAGCAGCGTGCCGGCCGCGAACAGCGCGAGCGTCTGGCTGCGAAACGTTGCGGGGAACACGCGCACGATGGCGAGCGCCATGCGCCGCATCAGCCCGCAGCTCTTCATGCCGAGGCCCAGGGCGAAGGCGCTCATGAGCAGCCACCAGGTTGATGTCGCGAATGCGGAAAACACCGTTTGCGAATTCACGCCCGCTACAACGATGAACAGGGCGGCCATGATAAGGCCCGTCGCGAATTCCGGCAAAACGGAGAACACCCACCAGACGATGGCCCAGAGCAAAATGCCCAGCGTGAGCAGCGCCTGCGTGGAAAGCCCTGCGATGCCGCCCGCGGCCATGCAGCCAAGTGGAAACGCAAAGCCGATTACGACGCCCAGGACGCCGCCGATTATCTTTTTCTTATCGAATGTCATGATTGCGAATAGGCGCGGCTCTTACAAGCTACTCCGATTTCTTGACCTTGACCGTGCGCGTTTTAACGGCTGCAGCCTTCTTCTCGGGTTCCGCTTTCGCATCGGCGCTTTTCGCATTGGAATCCGCGCCTTCGGACTCGTCGTCATCATCGTCGAACAGCGACCATTCATCATCTTCCGAGCGCTCGCCGCGATCGCGATACTGCTTGCGCGTGCGCACTTCCAAGATGGCCGCGACGATGACGCTGATAATCAAAACAGCTACGACCAGGATGCCCACGCCAACATAGGTTTCGAACAGGAAATGATAGATTTCTTCGAAGCTCATGAGCACCTGCCTTTCTGCTTGCTTGTTGCCTGTGCCGTCTGAATCCAATATTTTAGCACGGCTTTTGCACGTGGGCGAAAACAATATCTCTCACCGTGTTAAAGTGGCTATGAGCGAAAAATCGCTTATCGAACTCGCGGTTATAAGCCGCAGGTTAACCGTGAAGGAGCCCGCTAATGGATCTGATTCCCAGCTTTCAGGTAGACCACACCAAAATCGTTCCCGGCATATACGTTTCGCGCGTCGACGTGCTTGGCGACCAGTTTGCCACCACGTTCGACATCCGCATGAAGAAGCCGAATGCCGAACCGGTCGTGCACGCGAACGCCATGCACACCATCGAGCACATCGTGGCAACGTTTTTGCGCAACGACGACGAATGGAAAGACCGCATCATTTATTGGGGGCCCATGGGTTGCTTGACCGGGTGCTATCTGATCGTGAAGGGGCGCCCCACGTCGGCCGAAATCCTGCCGTTGATGATTCGCGCGTTCAAGTATTGCGCCGATTTCGAAGGCGAAGTGCCCGGCGCGTCGCCGGTGAACTGCGGCAATTATCTGTTCCACGACCTGACCATCGCCAAATACGAGGCGGCGCGGTACGTGGAAATCCTCGAAGACGATCCGGGGCTGGAATATCCCGTCGCGGAACGCATCGTCACCGACGAGGGCCTTACGTTTTTCGATTCGTAATTTTTCAGCTCGTACGTCATTCGGAATTTTGTAGCGTTCGGCCGAAACGCGATGTCAGCGTGCGGTCGTGCGTTATACTAAAAAGCTGTACGCACAATCGCATTTCGGGCGCAGCCCCGGAAAGGAAGAGCATCTATGCTGGACATTCGCTTTGTTCGTGAGAATTTAGACCTGGTAAAAACTTCTACGGAATCGCAGCACAACACGTTCGATGCCGAAGAATTCGCCGCTCTTGATGAAGCGCGCCGCGCGGCTATCACTGCCGAGGAAGCTCTGCAGGCCGAACGCAACGCCACGAGTAAGGAAATCGGCGCTTTGATGGGCCAGGGCAAAACCGACGAAGCCGAGGCCAAAAAGGATCGCGTGCGCGCCATCAACGAAGAACTCGACAGCGCCAGCGCCAAGCGCGAGGAAGTCGACGCCAAGATCAAGGCTATCCTGATGCGCATCCCGAACATTCCTTCTGAAGACACCCCCGTCGGCGAGGATGAAAACGACAACCCCGAGGTGCGCCGCTGGGGTACGCCGCGTGAATTCGACTTCGACTTCAAGCCGCACTGGGATTTGGGCGTCGACCTGGACATTATGGATTTCGAACGCGGCGCTAAGCTTGCGCGCAGCCGTTTCACCGTGTTGGGCGGCAAGGGCGCGCGTCTCGAGCGCTCCATCATCAACTTCATGATCGACACGCATGTGGAAAACGGCTTCAAGGAATGGTGGCTGCCGGTTTTGGCCAACGAGAAAACCATGACGGGCACCGGCCAGCTCCCCAAGTTCGAGGAGGACATGTTCCACACGCTCGAGGGCTTGTACCTGATTCCGACGGCGGAAGTGATGCTCACCAACCTGCATGCGGACGAAGTGCTCGATGCGGCCGATTTGCCCCTGCGCTATTGCGCGTACACGTCGTGCTTCCGCGAGGAGGCCGGCAGCGCTGGGCGCGACACGCGCGGCCTTATCCGCCAGCATCAGTTCGATAAGGTGGAAATGGTCAAGTTCGCCAAGCCCGAGGAAAGCTATGCGGAACTCGAGCACATGACCGCCGAAGCTGAGCTTATCCTGCAGAAGCTGGGCCTGCCGTATCGCGTGATCACGCTGTGCACCGGCGACCTGGGCTTTTCTGCTGCGAAAACGTACGACATCGAGGTGTGGCTGCCGTCGTATAACAGCTACAAGGAAATTTCCAGCTGCTCGAACTGCGTTGATTTCCAGGCGCGCCGCGCAAACATTCGCTATCGCGACCCGGAAAACTTCAAGGGTTCGCGTTACGCCCATACGCTCAACGGTTCCGGCTTGGCTGTGGGCCGCACCATGGCCGCTATCGTGGAAAATTATCAGCGCGAAGACGGCTCCATCGAGGTGCCCGAGGTGCTGCGTCCGTACATGGGCTGCGACGTTATTACCGTCGAGGACTAATCGGGCGCTGCCCCGATCGGCGTGCGCGTGAGTCGCAAAGAGAAAATATCTTCGGAGGGCGCGAAAGCATCGCGCCCTTCTGTTTCGCAGAAGCGATCTGTGCGTTCGCGTGCGCTGTCGAACGTGCCGGAAATCGGATCGGATGCTTCCGCGGGCTCGGCGCTTGATGCGCAGACAACGGGCGCGCATCGCACGCAACCGCATCGGACGCGCGAGCATGCGCAGGCTTCTCCCACTTCGAGCGCTTCGAGTGCCGCGCTTGATGCGTCGGCGAAAAAGCGCGCGCTTTCGGGCGTTCCGCAGCTCGACGGTGCTGGCACGGCAGGTGCGCAAGGGCGTTCCGCCAAGCTGAATCTTCCCTCGATCGGGGATTCGGGTGCCGACCAAACGGGCGATCTTGCCGCCGCGCGCGCGGCCGTGGTTATTCCGTTCCCGGCGCCGAAGGAAAGCTCCGTGCAGGATGACGTGCGTGGCGCGGCTGATGTTCCAGCGCAAACGGATACGCCTGGGGCAAAAATCGAACAGCCGCAGCAATCTTCCCAGGCACCGCACACGACCGGCAACTTGGTGTATCCGCCGCTCGACGACGATCCGTACGCGGGCATTCCGTCGCCCGTCGACGTGATAGCGCAGGCGAAGTTGGGTCTCGATGACGATAATGCGGAAGCCCCGCAGTTCGACTTTTCCAAGCTCGATGCCGCAAGCGAGGCGAACGGTGCCGTTGAGCGAATCGCGTCGGAAGGCGCCGCTGCCGAATCTGACAAGGCGGACGGCTCTCAGGCTAGCGCGCCTGCCACTGTTGAGGCCGACGCCGTCGATGCTACCGGCGACGGTGCCTCAGCGCCCACGCCGACCGAGCATGTGACGCGCGGCCATAAACGTGTGGGCGATCCCGCGGGTCCTGATGTCGGGTCCCAAGCCGAAGCCGGCGATGCCCAGAAAAAGCGCCGTCCTTGGTACAAAACGCTGCTGCGCGTGGTGCTTATCGTGGTGGCGGCCATAGTGGCCGTGCTCGTTATTCTGCTTGCGGCCTTCAGCCTGAATCGCTGGGTGCTGCGCGATGATGCGGCCGATATCCAGGCGCGCTGGAGCGCGAACGGGTCGGAAACATACATGGCCATCGACGCGTCTTCCATCCATTTGACGAGCGATGTGGCTTACGCATACACGCTCGACACCGGGGCGAAGACCATCACGTTCACCTTCGCCCAGTCGCAAGGAAGCGGCCGCTACTGGATTTCGGGCGACAAGACCACGCTCGTTATCGAGGACGGGTCGTTCGACGCCTTTACGACGTTCACGCAGGATATCGGCCGCGCGTGGGACGAATTCGTGCTGGGCGTGCAGGGCAAGAAGCTTGAATTCGAATCGTCTGACACCACGACGGTGTTCACGCGCATGAGCGACGAACAGGCCGCCGCGATCGATGCCGCTGAAGCTGCGGCGGTTGCGCAGGCGCAACAGGATGCCATCGCCGATCGCCTGGCGCGCGATGCAGACGGCGACGGTTTCGACGACGAGACGGGCGAAGCCATTCACGTGGTTGACCTGAATGGCGACGGCGTCGATGATCAGACCGGCCAAAACGTCGCGGATATCGATGCGGACGGCGATGGCATTTTAGACGAGCGATAGCGCGGTCATGGATAAAGCGCTCGACAAGGCCTTGGAAATAGAGAAGCTGACGGTGCAGCAAGGGCGCCTTGTGGTGGACGTGCGCTTGCCGCGCGCGCAGTGGCGCCGAAGCACGCCCGATCTGATGCGGGCGCTGATGCAAACTTATCCCGACTTGCCCTATCACGCGTGCGTGAACGGGGTGGGCGACACGTTTGCCGTCGTGATGACCGACACCGACCTTGCGCACGTGTTCGAACACGTGATGATCAGCGAGATGACGCGCGCAAGCGAACATGCCGATGCACGTTTCGTGGGCACGACGGAATGGGTTGACGCTCAGCGCGGTCAGGCGCGGGTGCAGGTGAGCTTTGAAAGCGACCTGGATGCTTTGCGTGCTGCGCGCAATGCCGCGGATGCGATCAACGCGGCGTGTGCTTCTGCAGAGCGCTCGGCTGAGCGAACGGGTGAATAGGCCTCGCTAAGAAACAAAACGGCAACTAGTTTGTTAATCCGTGAGGAAATTTCTTACCAACCCCGTTTAGATACGTATAATAGGCACATTGGAATTCAATCAAGGAGGACGCCCATGTCTAAAATCGGATTCTTTGTTGCGGGTGCTGCGGCCGGCGCAATCGCTGCGCTGCTCTATGCTCCCAAGAAGGGCGAGGAAACGCGCGCCGCTGTTGTAGACAAGGTCAATGCCTTGTGGGGCGAAGCTAAGGACTGGACTGCTAACGCGGGCACCAATGTTCAGGCCGCTTACGAAACCGCTGCCGAGCGCGGTAGCGAAGTGATCAATTCGTTTGCTGGCGACGCCGCTTCTGCTGTTCAGGCCGCTGAAGCTGAAGCTGCTCCCGTGTTCACCGAGGCCAGCGATGATCTGCGCGAAAAGATCGAAGCAGCTCGTGCTCGCATTGCTGCTCAGGTAGCCAAGAACGCCGAGGAAGCTCAGGCAAGCGCCGCAACCGCTACCGAAGTTCCCGTTGAGGTTGCTCCTGTTGAGGAAGAAGCTGCGGAATAACATTCGCGGTTTCCATTTTGCGTATATGAACGGCAGCGTCGATCGAGTGTCGGTCGGGCTGCCGTTGCGTTTTTTGCGCCGTAAAAGCGGCGAATAGATGAGGGAAAGGGCTTGTATGGCCAACCTGGTGACAACGGACAAGTTAACGGGCATGCGCGTTTTGGCGGGCCCTAAGCAAAAGAAATTGGGCAAAGTGCGCCGATTCGTATTTCATCCGGCCGCGAAGCGCGTCGTGGGCTTTTTGGTGAAGCGCCCCGATGCCGCGCTGATGTTCCATCGCAAGGATGTGTTCGTCACCCTTTCCGGGTTCGATATCGAGGATAAAACGATTCTGCTGCACGACGATCCTGATGCCAGCGGGTCTAAGGCAATCAAAGATTTGGGTGTGAACTGGGACGACTGCGTCATTTGGGTGGGCATGCCCCTGATGACCATGAACGGCACCGAATTGGGTTATGTGGGCAACGTCACCTTCGATTTGGAAACGGGCGCCGTGTATTCGATCGAGGGCGACGCCGGCGTTGCCAACGATGCCATTGTGGGCAAGCGCGTTATCCCCGCGAAGCTGATCAAGGGCTTCAAGCGCGGCCAAGGTGCAGCGTTGTCGCAGGTGGGCGGCGTAGACGAAAACGGCGATGTTATCGAGCTCGGCGCCATTATGGTCGACGATGAAGCGATCAATCTCAAAACCGAAGGCGGTGTTGCGGAAGTTGCCGGGAAGGCCACGGCCGTTGCCGGCGACAAGGTGAAGAAGGCTTCGGTGGAAGCCGCCGCACAGGCCAAGCGGGCGCAGGAGGAAATCGCCACCAAGGTGAAGCCTAAGGTGGACAAGGCTGCCAAGGAAGCGGGCAAGGCCGCCAACAAGGGCGCCTATGCCGCCGGCAAGCACATAACGGCCACCAAGAACATGTTCTCCGATTTCAAAAACGAATTCGAACAGGCCTTGTCAGACGATGATTCTGCAAGCAAGAAAGCCTCGACCAAGGCGATTGCGGCTTCCTCGGATGCGGGTGCGACCGAATCTGAAGCGAACGCTAAACCGGCAGCTAAAAAGGCCGCCGCGAAAGTGTCTACGAAGGCCGCATCGCAGGCTAAGCGCGAACAGGCCGAACGCGAACGGTCCGCGGCCATCAAGAAGGTCGCCAAGAAGGCGGGCCCCGCCGGTGGCGCCGTTACAGCGGCGGGCGAGCAGCTGAACAAGATGCCCGGCATGTTCGCCGACTTCGCCGAAGAATTCAACAAAGCGCTCAACGACGACGAATAGGCTTGTATGGCGCGCGAGGGTAAGCGTTTCAGTGCGAGCGATATCGCAAAATTCGCGGGGCTTATCGCTTTCATCGCGATCGTAGCCGTGATCGTTGTGCTGTTGTGGCCGTATCTGTCCGATGCGTTTTCGGAAGGCGGCATCGATCGCTTGGTGGAACGCGTGCGCAACGCCGGCCCCTTAGGCGTGTTCATGCTGCTGGGTTTGCAGCTGTTGCAGATAATCGTGGCTTTTGTTCCCGGCGAGGTTGTGCAGCTGGCCGCCGGCCTGATGTACGGGCCGGTGTGGGGCACGGTCATCCTGTTCGTGGGCTGCGTGATATCGAGCGCGATCATCTTCAAACTCGTGCGCACTTTAGGCGCCCCGTTTGTGCAGGACATGGTTTCGACTGAACATCTGGAGAAGTTCCGCGCATTCGAACGCTCGGGCAAGTTGTCCGTCATCGTGTTCATCCTGTTTCTTATTCCCGGTTTGCCGAAAGACGGGTTCACGTATCTGGTGCCCCTGACCGACATGAGCATGCGCAGCTTTTTGGTGCTTGCCAATGTGGCGCGCCTGCCGGGCATTATCGCGTCGACGTTGGCGGCTTCGAGCTTTGCCGACGGCGACTATACGGTTACCATAATCATTGCCGTGGTGGTGGTTGTTATCGCCGCGCTGGCCGTGGTGTTTCGCAAGCAGCTCATGGACGTGCTGTCGCGTTACGCGGTTGACGAGCGGGAAATCGCCAAAAGCGAAGAGCAGCGTGCGGAGCGCGCGGAATAACGGGAAGGGTTTGCACAGGTGGAAACGCGCACAAAAGATCATGTGGCTGCGGGTCTGTTCGCCATTTTCCTGGGCGTTTTCGGTGTGCATAAATTCTATTTGGGCTACAACAACGCCGGGTTCGCGATGATGGCGATCAGCATCATCGGGTCGATCTTCACATTCGGCGTGGCCGCGGGCGTGATCGAGGTGATTTCGATCATCGAGGCCATCATCTACTTTTCGCATACGCAGACGGAATTCGACAGCCAATACGTGATCAACCGGCGCGAATGGTTTTAGCGTAAGGCGCTGATCTTCGACTTCAAGCGCCGATGAGGGGCGTGTGGCGGGGCTGCAAGCAAGTGTCGCTTGGGAAGCGACCATGCGGCGCGGTCGATTTCGTAATCTTTCTTCTGTCAGCAGGGCTTCGACACAGAAGAAGGAGACGCAACCATGAAAAACCAAGCAGCTGAAACCACCGAGCTCGTGTTCATCCTCGATCGTTCCGGATCGATGGGCGGGCTGGAGTCCGATACCATCGGCGGGTTCAATTCGGTGATCGAAAAGCAGAAGAAGATCGAGGGCGCAGCGCGCGTGACCACGGTGCTGTTCGACGACAAGGTGGAGCTTCTTCACGACCGCGTTGATTTGGCGACGATCGCGCCGATGACGAGCAAGGATTACTTCGTGCGCGGATGCACGGCGCTGCTCGATGCGGTTGGCAGCACGGTCAAGCGCATTAACAAGACGCAGAAGGCGAGTGCCGAGGGGCGCCCCGACCACACGATCGTCGTGATCATCACCGACGGCATGGAAAACGCGAGCAGGCAGTTCACGTTTGACCAGGTGCGCAAGCTGATCGAACGGCGCGAGAGCAAGAACGGCTGGGAATTCATGTTCATGGGCGCCAACATGGACGCCATCGCGGCGGCGGGAAGCATCGGCATCCATGCCGATAGGGCTGCCACGTTTGTGAACGACTCGATCGGCCAGGCCACCGTTTACGCGGCGTGCGATATGGCTATGACGAGCATGCGCTGCGGGTGCGCGCCTGGTGCGGAATGGAAGGATTCCATCGAGAAGGATTATGCCAAGCGCGGGTAGGTTCCGATGGAGCGCAATGCCGAGATCGGCAAGGTAGTAAGCGAGGGCGGTTGCAGGTGCGGCCGCCCTCGTTGTTGCGCGCGCGGCCGCGCTAGGGGGCGGCGTGCCCGGCGAAGGGCGATGACTGCGATGGCGTGCGTCTGTTGCCGTTAGCAGCGCCGCCGTTCTCGTTTAGGAGCGAGCAGTGTTGTGCGCGCTGTCGCGGTGGTAACATGGTGAGGCTTAAGGTTTTCGCACCTTTGCATCTAGACGAAAAAGGAGGATTCCCTTGATTTATTCAACTGAAATCGAGCACATGTGCCCGGTTGCCAAGGGCGCAAATCACGGGCCCGCTCCCATCCCCGAAGAGGGCGCATGGGTGCAGGCGAAGGAAATTTCCGACATCAGCGGTTTCACGCACGGCATCGGCTGGTGCGCGCCGCAGCAGGGTTGCTGCAAGCTCACCCTCAACGTGAAGGACGGCATTATCGAGGAAGCGCTGGTGGAAACGATCGGCTGCTCCGGCATGACGCATTCCGCCGCCATGGCCGCCGAGATCCTGGCGGGCAAGACCATTCTCGAGGCGCTCAACACCGACCTCGTGTGCGACGCCATCAACACGGCCATGCGCGAACTGTTCCTGCAGATCGTGTACGGCCGCACGCAGTCCGCGTTTTCCGAGGGCGGCCTTGAAGTGGGCGCCGGCTTGGACGACTTGGGCAAGGGCCATCGCTCGATGGTGGGCACCATGTATTCCACGCGCGCTAAGGGCCCGCGTTATTTGGAAATGACCGAAGGCTATTGCAACCGTATCGCGCTTGATGAGGATAACGAGATCATCGGATACGAGTTCATCAACTTCGGCAAGATGATGGACGCCATCAAAAAGGGCACGCCCGCAGAGGAAGCCATGGCCGCCGCAACCGGCACCTATGGCCGCTTCGCCGACGGCGTGAAAATCATCGACCCGAGGGAGGAGTAAGTCATGGCGCAGTTTGAAAGCATGGAGCGCAGGATCGACAAGATCAACGCAGCGCTTGCCGAATACGGCATTGCCGATTTGGACGAGGCCATGGCCATCTGCAAAGATGCGGGCATGGAGCAGACTCCTTACGACATCGTGAAGGGCGTGCAGCCCATTTGCTTCGAGGACGCCGCTTGGGCATACACGGCAGGTGCCGCTATCGCCATCAAGTCCGGCGCGAAAACGGCGAGCGAGTGCGCGGAAAAGATCGGCATCGGCCTGCAGGCCTTTACGGTTCCGGGCAGCGTTGCGGATAGCCGTAAGGTGGGCTTGGGTCATGGCAACCTGGGCGCAATGCTCTTGCGCGATGAAACCGAGTGCTTCGCGTTCTTGGCCGGCCACGAAAGCTTCGCGGCCGCAGAAGGCGCCATCGGCATCGTGAAGAACGCCAACAAGGCGCGCAAGGCGCCGCTGCGCGTTATTCTGAACGGCCTTGGCAAGGACGCCGCTCAGATCATCAGCCGCATCAATGGCTTCACCTATGTGCAGACCCAGTACGATTACGCGACGGGCGAGCTTTCCATCGTGCGTGAGAAGGCGTATTCGACGGGCGAGCGTTCCGAAGTGCGCTGCTATGGTGCCGACGACGTGCGCGAAGGCGTTGCGATCATGCACAGCGAGGGCGTGGACGTGTCCATCACCGGCAACTCCACCAACCCCACGCGTTTCCAGCACCCGGTTGCGGGCACGTACAAGAAGGAATGCATCGAGCAGGGCAAGAAGTACTTCAGCGTGGCATCGGGCGGCGGCACCGGCCGCACGTTGCATCCGGACAACATGGCGGCGGGTCCTGCCAGCTACGGCATGACCGACACGCTGGGCCGCATGCATTCCGACGCGCAGTTCGCCGGTTCTTCGTCGGTGCCCGCTCACGTGGAAATGATGGGCTTCATCGGCATGGGCAACAACCCCATGGTGGGCGCAACGGTCGCGGTGGCCGTGGCAACCGCCGCCGCATTGGCAAAGTAAGCTGACCTATTCGAAAGGCAAAGGAGCTTGACATGACCGCAATTCCCCAGAACGTGCAGGATGTTTTCAACGCCGTGAAGGACGTTGCTCTCGCGACGGCTACCACCGATGGTGCTCCGAACGCGAACATCATCGGCATGAAGAAGATCATCGATGACGAAACGCTGTACTTGTCTGACCAGTTCTTCAACAAGACGCTGGCCAATCTTGAGCAGAATCAGAAGGTCGCCGTGTTGTTCTGGAACGAAGACGGCGCTTTCCAGATCAAGGGCACCGCGCGCTATGTGAACGAGGGCGCGGAATTCGAAGAGCAGGCCGCGTGGGTGAACGCCGCGTTCGAGAGCCTGGGCATGCCCATCAAGACCAAGGGCGGCATTTTCGTGGACGTCGAGGCTGTGTACAGCTCGAATCCCGGCCCTGAGGCGGGAGCTCTTTTGGCGTAGTTGCTTTTGTGCGCAAAACGCGAATCCCTGCAAGTGCTCGTTGCTTGCAGGGATTTTTTGTTGCTTCGGGGTCGGCCGCGCGTTCAAGCTTTGAGAACTGCGCGTTCATGCGCCCAGGGCTGCGCGTTCAAGCGTCGAGGACCGTGTGCTTACGAGCGTTTTCGGCGATAGTTGCGCATGTTGGTGACGGCGCCTTCCATGCCGTGGGGAATATATTCGATCGATTCAAGGTCGTCTGGCAGATAGTCGTAGAGGCTTTGCGGCACGGTTTGGACAAGGTCGCTGGCTTGCGGGCGCGGGGCTGGGCCGGGCGCCATGTCGAGCGCGAAAACCCGCGCGCCTTTCGCGGTGAGCTTGCGCTCGTACACGGTGTCGGGCAAATCGGGGCGGGCGGCGCGGCAATCGTCTGCTTCCCAAATCACCGCCCAGCGGGCAAGGTCGATTTGCGTGCGCGTGTACTGCAGAAACGGGTCGCTGTCGGTGCGCAGGCGCACGTCGCCTTCGGGCGCCAAAACGCTTTCGTAGGCAAGCAGGCGCGCAGCATATGTGAGCCGACGGTCGGCGGCCTTCTTTTTGGGGAAGGGCGCGGGGAAGTTCAGGTAGATGCGCGCAACTTCTCCGGGCGCGAACAGGGCGTCAAGCTGCGGGTCGCGGTCGAGCGCGAACACGGCGTTGGCAACCCCTGCAGCGCAGGCCTTTTCCGCGCCGTGCATGCAGCAGACTTCCTCGCAATCGAGGCCCACGAACAGCACGTCGGGGTGTCGCTGGGCGAGCGCAACGGTGAAGTCGCCCTTACCGCAGCCGACATCGACGTGCACGCTTTTCCACGGGCTGCCTCTGCGCGCATCAGCGCCCCACGTGGCCCAGCGGCCGCGCCACGAAGCGGGGTCGCGCTCGATAGCCGCGTCGACGGCGGCGAGGCGGGCTTCCAAATCGAAGCCTTTATGTTTGCGCGATCGAGCCGTGCGCGTCATCGGGTTCCCCTCTTTCTGTTCGGGTGCCCATGATAGCGCAACCGCGTTCGAATCGCGTTCGAGCCGCTTGCGAACCGCGCTCGGGCCGCGTTTGAACCGCGCGGGGTCGGCTATACTGTGCGTATCGCTTGAGAAAGGAAGCCGCATGAAAAGTCGCGCCACTGTCATCGGGGTCATCATCGCCATCGTGTGCCTTGTGGCCGTGCTCGGCGTGGGCGGCTTCATTGTTTTAAGCTCTCAACCTGCGCAAACGACGCCAAGTGCAAGTAGTCAGACATTTTCCGAGCAAACGGCGGATGCGAGCAGCGCAACCGCTGCCACGCACGCGAACAAACTGGACGGCGCGACCGAAACGACCGACGCGAACGGCGTGGTTCACGGCACAACGGCGGCGGGCGTGAATTATGTGGTGTACGGGCGCGGGGAAACCACGGGCGACATATCGAAGGTTACCTTTTCCGCCGTGGGTGATTCTTTGGGCACGGACAACAACCTTCCCATCGCGCGCAATTACGGTGGCGGCGATTACGATTTCACGCCGTTTTATCAGGAAATCGGGCCGGTGGTTCAAAAGTACGACCTGCGTTTCATCAACCAGGAAACGGCCATGGCGGGCACCGACGACGGGCGCAGCTATTCCGGGTATCCCATCTTCAATTCGCCTGATTCCATGCTCGACGCCATTGCGGCGGAAAAATTCAACATCGTGAATTTCGGCTCAAACCACACGTGGGACATGGGGTCGTATGGCATCGAGCGCACGCAGTCGCTGTTCGCGGCGTATCCGGAAATCATGCTCGTGGGCAGCTACGACAGCGAGGAAAGCCGCGAAACCGTGCATATGATCGAGCGCAATGGAACCACGTTTGCCGTGCTCAGCTATGTGTATGGTGACAATTCCTACGCGGAAGAGGACGATTTCCCCAACACCTATTATTCGTGCCCGTTCAACAAGGACAGAATGCAGGCGGAAATCGAGCGCGCTCAGCAGGTGGCCGACGCCGTTATCGTGTACATGCATTGGGGCAGCGAATACGTGAGCGAGCCGAACGACCAGCAAGAAGAGTATGCTCAGTTTTTGGCGGACCTTAACGTTGACCTGGTGATAGGCAGTCATGCGCACATCACGCAGCCCGCGCGTTACGTGGAAGGCGCATCGGGCAACAAGACGCTTGTGGTGTATGGCCTGTCCGACTTCCTGAGCGGCTGGACGCTGACGGATACAATCTTGAGCGGGCTTTTCACCTGCGATTTCGTGTGGGAAAACGGCTCGCTTGCGCTGGAGAACCCGGTGTGGCATCCGCTGATCGAATGGTCGGACGGGGGAGACGTGTACATTCGACTTTTGGAAAACATGACCGACGATGAAATCGCGGAAAACACGCGCACCGATGATGTGTCCGACGACGTGACGTATTTGCATGATGTGCTGAACGACATGGGATTCGAGATCCCGATCGCATGGTAGCGGACGCGGGGCGTGGGGTGCGGGCGCAATGCGTCTTTCGAAAAGGCGCAATGCGGGCATGCAGACTTCGCTGCGCTGCGTGGGGGCGGAATTGGACATGCTCGCATTTTTTGAGCGGTATCATGGCTGCGATAGCGAAAACAGCATGAGAGGACGCAGATATGACTGAAGAGAAATCGCTTGATGAACAGCTTGACTTTTTGAACGACCGCCAGCGTGAGGCCGTTGATGCCGTCGATGGCCCGCTTTTGGTTGTGGCGGGTCCCGGAACAGGCAAAACGCAGCTTCTGAGTTTGCGTGCGGCCAATATTCTGGACAAGCGCGATGTGCAGCCGGAAAACATTTTGTGCCTCACATTCACCGATGCAGGTGCCGAAGCCATGCGCAAGCGTTTGGTCGAGCTTATCGGCCGTCCCGCATACGGCATCGAAGTGTGCACGTTCCACGGGTTTGCTATGAGCCTGCGCAAGCGTTATCCCGAGCGGTTCGGCAACGGAGCGCCCACCAGCCCGATTTCGTCGCTTCACCAAGCGGAGATCATAAACAACGCGCTTAAAGCCATCCATGTCGGCGATCCCTTGTATGCCTCTACCGATGGCACGGGCGTGAACGGAAACTACAGTCCAGTGGCAAGCTTTATCGGCAAATTCAAGATGGCGGGTATCACGCCCGATCAGTTCCGCGCTATTCAGCAGCAAACGATCGATTATATGGATTATCTCGAGCGCGAAACCGAAGTCGTTGCCATGGTGAACGGCGGTTTGCCGCGCAAGAAGGACGACAAGGCGGCGTTCTGCGAAGCGTTTGAGGCTGAGGTTGCGCGCGCCGCGGCTCTTGCGCCTAAAGAGCTTACCCAGCCGGTGGTTTCCACGCCCGGAATTTACGTGCCATATGCACTTTACCTGCGTGATTTGGTGGAATCGACCGAGCTTATCGATGAATCGGGCAAAACGACCGGCTTTCAGACGATGCGCAAGGCGATCTTTGAGAAGGAAGACGTTGGCTACGTATTCAGGGATCGGCAGGTATGCCTGCGCAGCCTGAGTGCGCTTGCGATTTACGAGCATTACGAGGCGACGCTTGCTAAAGAGGGGCTTTACGATTTCAACGACATGATCGCCGATGCGATTGAAGCAATGTCTGCGAGCCCGGCGTTTCTCGCGCAGTTGCAGGATCGATATCGCTACATTCAGGTTGACGAATTCCAGGACACCAACGGGTCGCAGATGCGCATCGTCGAGCTTCTGTGCGAAGGGGTCGAATGCCCCAATGTGATGGTTGTCGGCGACGACGATCAGGCGATTATGCGTTTCCAAGGGGCGTCGGTCGAATGCATCAAGCAGTTTGCCGCGCGCTTCAACCCCAAGAGCGTTGTGCTGAAAACGAATTATCGCTCGACGCCTGCCGTGGTTGATATGGGGCAGGAAATCGCCAAGCAGATCGAAACGCGCCTCGATGCAAGCTCGGGCGACAAGGATATTCAGGCGTTTCGCGCCGATAGCGAACAGGTGGAATTTACCGATCATGTATTCGAGTCGCCTGACCTGCAGTATTACGCCGTCGCGAAGGACATCCGCGAGCGCATCGATGCCGGGTTCATTTCCTCGTGCAAAGATCCGTCGGAAGCCATCGCCGTTATCGCGCCGAAGCATAAGAGCCTGAAAGCGCTGATTCCCTACTTGCGCCATTTTGACATTCCGTTTGCGTATCGCGAGACGTCCGAGGTTTCGGGCATGGAATGCATGCAGACGCTTTTGGCTGCTATCCGGTTTGTGGTGTTGCTTTCGCAAGGTCGCGAGGACCGCGCTTGCGCATGGCTCCCGCAGATTGTGGCCTCTAAGGAGATGGGTGTAAGTCATGCTGAGTGCGTGAACTTCGCTCTGTACGCCAAGCGCGAGCATCATCGCGACTGGATTGCCGCTCTGCGCGCAACCGACCATGCGCGGTTGGTGGCTTTGCGCGAATTGCTGTTCGAGTGCGCGGGCGAAGCGCCTGCTGCTCCCGTGCGTGAACTGGTGTTCAAATTGGCGCAGCCATGCTTGCGCTATTACAAGCGGCATGAGGATGACAACATGCTCGAGCTGGCTGAATTCAACGCCGGCGTGCGCGCCCTGGTGAATTTCGCGCAGTCGGAGCTTGCTGCCGCAGCCGTCGAGGGCCGCACCATGCGCTTGGCTGATGTGCTCGACCGTTTCGACATGGCGCGAGCATATCGCCAGAGCATCGATGCCACCATTTCGGTGGGCAAGGCGGATGCCATCCGCTTGACCTCGGCGCATAGCTCGAAGGGGCTGGAATTCGATCTGGTGTATCTCATCGATTCCGATGACGATTCGTGGCGTCGCGATTACATAGGCACCGCTATGTTCTCGGCGAATATGCTGCTCGGTTCCGAAAAGAACGACGACGATGTGCGCCGCTTGCTTTTCGTGGCGATCACACGCGCTAAGCGCCTGCTTGAAACGTACCGCGCCGGCACCACGCCCGTGCGCGAGCTGCAAGGTTTGGCCATCGAGCAGCAATGCGCTGTTGATGCCGCTGATTTGGATTGCGTGATCAAGATCGACTGGCATGCGTCTTATGCGCTCGATACGCCCGAGCTTGCAGCGCTGCTTGCCCCCGATCTGTCGCGTCTCAAGCTTTCGGCGAGCTCTCTTAATGATTTTGTCGAATACGCAGAAGGTTGTACGAACAGCGAGGAATTCCCCTCGAAGCGCGTTATGCGCTTGCCGCAGGAGCCGGCGCTTGCGCTCGAGTTCGGCACTACGGTGCATGCGTTCTTCGAAAACTACGTCAATCACGTGCTGCGGAGCCAGAACACCACGCTCGAGGAGCTGGCGGCGCAGTATCGCCAGGAAATTCTCTGGCTTGATTATTCACAGGCTGAAGTGGAAACGTATGCCGATCGCTTCGACCGCATTGTTGCAGCGTTTGTTCCCTGGCTTACGGCCGAACTTTCTTCGGGTAAACGCCTCGTGACCGAAGCCGAGATCGATGCAGTTCTCGATGGCGAAATTGCACTGTTTGGTAAATGCGACTTGCTCGTGGTCGACGACGACACGCGCACGGTGCGCATCATCGACTACAAGACCGGTTTCAATACCGAGAAAGTATCGACGGGGTATACGCGCCAGCTGCAGTTTTACCGCTTGCTTATCGAGAGCTCGCGTGAGTTCACGGGCTATCACGTTGTGGACAGCGCCGACGTGTTCGTTGAGCCGGACAAGAAAACCGGCGCATTGCGCGAACCGGTGGTGACGGTGGTTTCCGATGACGAGCTGGCGCATTTGTACGATCTGATTTGTGTGGTGTGGCGCCGCATTCAAGCGGGTGATTTCGACACGAGCGCATTCGAGCAGTCCGATCAGATGGCGCGTTACGTTGCGGGTAACGTGAACAAGGACGGCTCGCCGAGAAAGAACGCTGATAAAAAGGCATTACAAGCGGCTTACGAGGATTGGCTTATCGCGCAGGGCTAAAAAATGAGGCAAAAGCGACCCAGGCCGCTTTTGCCTCATGCGAGCAGGATTAGGCGCGTTTGCGCAGGTACAGCTGCCAGGCTGCAAACACTACGCCAGCGATGAGCGGGAAGAGAGCGCACGTAAGATACATCTGGCCAAAACCCGCCTGTGCACAGATGAAGCCGCCCAGAATCGGGCCAAGAGCCGTGCCGATGTCGCCGCCCATAAGGAAAGTGGATATGGCAACGCCGCTGCGGTCGGGTTCTTCGATTTTCACACACTCGGCCTGAAGCGCAGGGGTCCACGATCCATGGCCAAACGACTTCGTTACAGCTATGACCAAGAACATCCACAGCTGGTTCGCCACGCTTAAGGCGGCCATGGAAAGCGCTTCGATGAAGATTGCGGGAACGAATAGCACCTTGAATCCGCGTTTGTCTACAAGTCTGCCCAAGGGCGGACGCATAAAGAACAGCGCCAGGGCGTTAATGGTGAAGAACAGGGCGATACCTTCCACGCCTCGTTCGGCGCTAGAAAGCACCAAGAAACTTGAGATGCATGCCCAGTCGGCCATGAAGAACATCGAGATAACCAGCGCGGGTAGACACTTTACGCTGATGAAGTCGCGCCAAGAAATTGAACGCGTGCCGGCGTTTTCGGGTCTTCCTCCCGGAAGGGTCCTCGAAGCCAATACCAGTACGAAGCTGATGACGGCAAGCACGAATCCCATTGCGAACAGCGCGGTAAAGCTAAAGGCATCGCTTACCCAAACGCCCAATGCAGGCCCGATGGCGCTTGCAAATGTGTAACACAGACTGAAATAGCCAAGACCTTCGGCCTTACGCTCCGTAGGGATTTGACTTGCGGCAGCTGCGACGATTACGGTGCTGAACACGGCATAGGCAACACCATGGATAATGCGGAATACCGTGAAAACTCCCAAGTTAGGGCTGACGGCATAACCGAGCATGGCGATTCCGCTTACTGCGACGGTAACGAGAATCAGCAGCTTGCGGTTTAAGCGATCAGAGAAAAATCCGCTGAAAGGACGCGCGAAGATGGCGACGAAGGTAATGGCGCCCGCGATGATACCTGCATCGGCGATACCTGCGCCCTGAAGAGTGGCATAACTTGCAACCACGGGCGTGATCATGTTGTAACACAGTAGGTCGCACGTTTGGGCGATCATCAAGATGATGAACCCTGCGGTCCAGAGCCCCGTAGACTTGCCCTTGGGCATAGCAATTCCCTTCCGGTTTGAAATTACAGCAACGTTTTGTTGCGTTTAACTCAACCTAGTGTTTTCGCGGAGTAATTGTTGTACAGTTTTCAATAAATTGTACAGAATCGCATTCCGATACCAATGCATGCCTGCGTATTTAAATAGAGGGTCTGCGAGCACCGGAACGGTTCTAAGTAGAGAGGCGTCGATTAAAGGGAATCCATGGACGTGCGAACCGAACATACGCGCAAAGCTATTAAAGATGCGTTGGCAGAGCTTCTAAAGGAGAAGAACTTAGAAAACGTATCTATGTCGGAATTGGCTCGAACGGCCGGAGTGAGCCGGTCAACCTTGTATAGCAACTATGCGAATGTGTCTACGGTATACGAACAGCTGGTGCGCGACTTTCTTAATGAAGTAAGCCCTATGGACTCGCAGCTCAGGTGCCGAGGATGCCAAACGTCCGAAAAAAGGGAGCCCTATTGCGTCGCCGTAAGAAACACGGAGAAGTACGGCGGTGTGGTGCGGCAGCGCCAGTATCTTTCCACTATGTTTGGTGTATATGGGTCCATGAAAGGCGATATGAATGCGCTTGCCCCGTATCTTCATCTGGGTGTAGACGAACAATCAGCGCTTGACCTGGTGCGTTTTCAAATTACCGGCTGCCACGCGCTTGCGACCATGTCCGAAGACAACGAGCCGTGGGAGCGCAAGAAGCAGCTGATCGACACGTTCATCGCCGGTGGCATGCGCGCAGTCCGCAACGGCTGACGAGGATGATGCAAGGGCCTTTTGCGCTCGGATGACGCTGGCTTATCGCGCAGGGCTAGGATTGGTTGTGCTGCCGTTTTGCTGGCTTTTTGA
>R14__coassemble_27_pt1 | contig 127858 bp, 119 predicted proteins | sample R14__metabat2_low_PE_025 | metagenome-assembled genome bin R14
ATCTTCGATTCGGCGATTTCCGCGCGCGTCACTTCAGCATTCGGGAAAAATTCCTGCAATTCGTCCATGTCGTTTCTCCTTGATACAAACAAAGGCTCGATCACACACGCGAAAGAGCCTTTGAACTGCATTTTCTATAAATAATTATTGCGCCTCTGAAAAGGCAGCGATCGCTGCAATGTGCTTTGCCTGTTCATCTTTGATCTTTTGCATCAGATCAGCTGCGACCGCGGGGTCTTCGGGAAGAGCGCCGTTGCGATACATCTCGCATAACTCAGAGGTAGGCGTGAACAACGCGGTAAAGGAAAGATTTGCTGCAACACCTTTAAGCGCGTGCGAAGCTTTGAAGATGGCTTCGCCATCTTGGGAATCCCATGCTTCTACGAGTGTGTCGTAGGACGGATCATTTGGATACTTGAGAACGAACTTCGTTATCAGCTTGTCGTTCATCAGGCGCGCTTTGGCGTCTTCGTAATTACCATTCAGTTCAGCATACAGATCGTTCGGTGTCATGCTCGAACATCCCTTTCGCAATAGATTCTTGAAACAAGCGGCGTGCCTTACGAGAAAGCGCGCTCCCTTCTGTTTCGCCCATCTGCGATTATACTCAATTTTTACTGCATTGGGCGCTCATACGGTTATTTGGCTCATGCGTTGTAAAATAGGTGCGTTGCATGGTGTAAAGGAGAACCGCATGGACGAGCAAATCGACCTCTACGACGAGAACCGTCAAAAACTGGGCATTACGATTAACCGTGAGGGGGCTTTTCTCGAAGAAGGCCAGTTCATGCTTTACATTCTCGCGGTGATTCAAAACGCCGAAGGCAAGTATCTGATTACGCAACGCGGCCAATCGAAGAGCTGGGGCGCTGGTTGGTGGGAAGTAACCGGCGGCGGTGTTCGTGCGGGCGAAACCACGAGGGACGCTGTCGTGCGCGAGGTCGATGAGGAGGTTGGCCTTGATGTTTCCGCATGTGAGCTGGAGCCGGTTGATTCGTACGTGAACGTCGACATCAAGCACGGAAGCAACTACATCGTCGATATCTTCAACTTCACGCTCGACTTTAAACCTGAGGATCTCACGTTGCTCGAGTGCGAAATCGACGCATTCGACCTGGTCGACTGGGATCGAATCGTCGAGCTCCATGAGCAGGGAATCTTCCTGCATTTCGAGCGCTTGCGCCATGCGCTGGGCAAGTAGAATTGCGACGCGTATTCGATCGGGATGTTGGGTTTTGCTTGAGACGTAGACCTACGCCGTTTCGCCGCCTCAACTGCTGCCTGCGCCGGCGGTGCAGCCGTAGCAGTGGTTGCCGAATACTATTTTGCGCTTGAGCGGTTGGTCGGGATCCAGTAAATCGCCGATAAAACGCTTGTCTGCACAGGGGAGATTCATCGCCTGGTTGAAGTCGCAGTCGTACAGCTGCCCGTTAGGCGCGACAGAGTATTCCATGCGGCACATCATGTTGGGAACCGTGTCAGGGTTAAAGGCGTCGATCAGCTTGTTCACATACATATCGAGCTTGCCGGCGTTCAAGAGCGACAAGGCGAATCGCCCGCCGGGCATGTTGGTGAACGCGAACAGGTTGTCGAAATCGATATCGAAATCCGCCTTCAAACGGCGTTTGTATTCCGCTTCCATGCTCGCCTGGTCGGGCGGCATGTTTGCCCCTGCGGGGTTGAATACCAAGTCGAGCTGCAGCACTTTTCCATCAGCATTCTTGCCATCTTCGCCTTTGCCGTATCCGAGCGCGTTCAGGCGCTGAAGCCCGCGGATGACGGGCATGAACGTTCCCGCGCCGCGCTGCTTTTCCATGTTGCGCTCGCGATAGTGAGGAAGCGACGCCACCACGTTGATGCCAAGCTCTGCGAAGAGCTCGGGGAAATGCTCGTATCCTTCAACTTCGTGAATCACCAAGTTGGAACGAACGATCATCGGAATATCGCGGCTTGCGGCCTCGCGGATGAACCATTCGAAATTCGGGTTCATCTCCGGCGCTCCGCCTGTTATGTCGAGCGACTTGAATCCGCGTGCGACAAACACGTCAAGGCACTGTTGCAAGTGCTCCTTCGACATATGCTCAGTACGTGCGGGGCCGCAGTTCAGATGGCAATGCTTGCACGCGATGTTGCATTGACGCGTGATGTTCACCTGCAAAACCGTCGGGTCGTCTAAGCCCCAGCGGTATTCGGGGTCAACCTTTTCAATGAAGAGCGGAAACGCAGCCATTGCAGCTTTGAGCTCGGGGTTTTCAGCGATCTTCTCGATGATTTCGGACATGGCAGAATATCCTTTTGATTAAACGTTTGCGGAAAGCCGCGGGCAGAATCGCGGCTTTCCGCCATGATTGACAAGCAGATCTTACAGGTCGTTCTTCTCGATGATGTTCATAGCCTGAACGCCGTGAACGAGGGATGCACCGCCGCGGATGGCGTTGGCGACATGGATGGCCTCGATGATTTCAGCCTCATCGCAGCCCTTCTGAAGCAGGCCGTTGGTGTACGCGTCGATGCAATAGGGGCACTGAACCGCAGCGGCCACGGCTACAGCGATGAGAGACTTCTCGCGCGCGGTCAGAGCGCCGTCCTGGAACACGGAGCCGTAATACGCCATGTACTTGTCCCAGAGCTCGGGAGATGCGGCGCCAACGCCGTCAGCGGAAAACTTGGCAAGGTCAGCAGGGTTGTAATAGGTTTCCATGAGAACCATCCTTTCTTGCGCCCACATAAGGCAACGGTGATAGGCCATTCAGTGCAGCCTTAATTAAAATATAAGACTAAATCCAGTATATGACAACGGCTAAATAGGGGTACGCCGCAATAAAAGAAGGCCCCTTTCGGAGCCTTCTCTAGAGCAATGTCGGAATCGCTTATACGAACGCGATAGAAATCAAGGCGAGACCTGCGATGATGATGGTGACGCCGATGATCATGCCGTAGGTCGCCATGATGAAAACCGGGTTAACGAACCCGATGACGCCGATGATGATAAGAACGATGCCCAGCACCATGGCGGGCACCACGTTCGGTTTCTGGCCGTTAACGAGCACATTGCGAATCGAGAGGGCGGATACCACGCGGAAGATGCCGGTGATCACAACCCAGGCAGCGGCCATGTATGCGATGAAGAGGTCGAAAGCGTACTGCGTGGCCATCGACCCGCACACGATCACGCCGAGAACGACCGAGATTATCGCGCCGACGAGCGTGAAATTGTCCGCGAGGCCGATCATGCGGTTACGCTGCCATGAACAAAGCGACCCAACACCTTCGATGATCATCACGGCGCCGATGATCCAGCCAAGAGCCATATACGTGTTGACCGGCGTAACAAAGCAATATATGCCGCCAATGAACATGAGAATGCCAACCACGATCGCAACGATTTTTCCCGGTGTCATAGCGTGAGTCCTTTCTAAGAGCGTTGAAAATTCGACATTTCCTAATGGGTATAATAGCGCCAAGCAACACTGAACGCGAGGAGCATAGATGGATTATTCACAGGAAGATATTCATGACATCGTCGATGTTCAACGGGCGTTTTTCAATACCGGCATCACCTTCGATGTTTCCTGGCGCATCGCCATGCTCAAGCGATTGAAACTCGCGATTCTTGAAAACGAGCAGTTCTTAATCGACGCACTACGGGCGGACTTGGGACGCAGTTACACGGAAGCGTACTTCTGCGATGTGGGAAGCGTTATCCTCGAAATCAACGAGGCTATCAGCGGGCTGCGCACGTGGGCGCGCCCCGAGGTGCACTTCAGCGGGATCACCTGCTTTCCGAGCGTAATCACTAAGGTTCACAAGGTTCCCTATGGCACGACGCTCATCATCAGCCCGTTTAACTTCCCGTATCTGCTGAGTCTTGGCGTGTTGGTGGCGGCAATTGCCGGCGGAAACACAGCCGTTATCAAGGCGAGTTCGAAGTCGAAGCAGTGCACGACAGCGATAAAGCGCTTGCTCGAAAGCATATATCCGATCGAGTACGTGACGGTGATCGACGGCGGCCACGATGTTGCCGACATGTGCCTGAACGAGCGGTTCGACAAGATCTTCTACACGGGGTCGACGAATGTGGCGAAGCACGTGCTCGAGAAGGCCGCAGTGAATCTCACGCCCGTTGCGCTCGAGCTCGGGGGCGAAACGGGAAACTGGTGCATTGTGCGCAAAGATGCCGATCTGCGTGATGCCGCACGTAAGATCGCCTTTTTGAAGCTTTGCAACTCAGGGCAGGTTTGCATCAATATCAATCAAATTGCCGTTGCGCGCGAGGTCGCGCGTGACTTCATCTACGAGTTGAAAAGCGCGTTTATCAATCAGATCGGCGCATCTGCCATCGACAATCCCGAGTATCCGCATCTCATCGATCGGCGTGCGTATGATCGCTGCGCAGCTGAGGTGGATGAGTATCGCGATCGCGTGGTTCACGGCGGAACGGGCAATCCGGATACGCTCAAGTACGAGCCGACCGTTCTGTATCCGATCGATATCGATGAGCCCGTGGTGCAGCACGAGCTGTTCTGCCCGATTCTGCCCGTTGTGGAATTCGCCGATGCTGAAATCGACGGCCTGCTCAGAACCATTGCCAGTCGCGAGCATGGATTGTCGCTCTACGTGTTCACGCGCGATATACGTTGGGCGAATCGCGTGATGGCCACACAGCAATACGGCGGCGGTTGCATCAACGAAGTGTGCCTGCACTTGATGGTGAAAGGCGCGCCGTTCAACGGCGTCGGTCATTCCGGTATGGGCGCCTATCACGGCGAATGGGGCTTCCGGGAATTCACGCACCCATCGACGGTGTTGCGGGGGAGCACGTTGTTCAACCTGCCGCTGCGCGATCATCCCTATACCGGCGAAGACAATGCTTGGAAGCTGCCGTTGTTGAAGATCGTCCAGCGTTAAGCGTGTGCAGTGCGGTTTTTGCCGTGTAAAAATTTTTCATTCGCCGACAGGTTATTGACGCGAAAATAACAATTTGGTTTCATTTTCCCTTGGAGATTTAACCCGAAAAATGTAAGTAAAAGAAGTGACATGCAAACGCGTGATGCGCTTGTATGTCTCGTAGTGTGCTAAGGAGTGGTAATGAAGGCTAAATCTATCTGGTATGCGTTTTTGATCGGCGGCATGTTTGCGCTCATTTCGCAGACGGTAACCACGTTCTGGGGTTTCGCGTTGGGTGAAGCGGGCGAGCTGTTCGTGCCGTGCCTTACCCTGGTAACCATGGGCGTTATCGGCTTCATTCTTGCCGGTTATGGCGTGTACGATTACTTTATCGAATGGTCCGGTTTCGGTGCTCTGCTCCCGTTCTCGGGCTTTGCCGTAGGCGTTGGCAACACCATGCTCGGCCCCTGGTATAAGGGCGCATCCACCGGCAAGTCCATCTGGGCTGGCGTGTTCCTGCTGATCTGGTTCAACCTGATCATCGCATTGATCACCATCATTATCGGCCTGATCTGCGGTGCGCTGAACGTGACCGTTTCCGCTCCTGCAGCAATCGAGGGCACAATCATCTTCCCGCTCGCGTTCGTGGGCGGCGGCATCATCTGCGCCGTGTTCCAGATTCTCTGGCTCATCGCTCAGGCGATTTCTCCGAAGATCGAAGTTATTCACATGCTGTGCTTCGGGTGGATTATGGGCGCTGTTCTTTGCCCGACCGGCCTGTGCACCACGCTTATTCATGTGTTCGGTCAGGGCTTCGGCATCATGCTTCCCGTAGGCGGCTATCAGATGTACAACATCGGTTGGCTGATCACCGCAAATGGCGGCGCGGCTGCTGGTGAAGGTTTCGCGATGCTCGGTGCATTCCTGCTCGCGATTCTCGGCCTGTTCGTTACCGGCCTTGGCACGTTCCTGCTGTATCGCAAGAACTTCGACCGCAAGCCTATGGCTGTGACGCATCTCGAGCGTGCTGAGCGCAAGGTTGCTCAGTACAAGAGCATGGTTGAGGCTTCTTCTTCCAAGGAAGACTAAAGCCGAGAGTTTTTAGCAGATTATAGAATTCGGGCGCACCCACGTCGGATGCGCCCGAATTTTTATGGCTAAAAGAAGCGTGCTACTCGATAGCAAGCGTACGCTGGGTGACTAGTCGTCGACCACGCCGTCCTGCGTGCGGATCAGCTTGCGCTTGATCTTACCGCCGACGGTTTTGGGTAGCTCGTCGACGTATTCCACAATGCGCGGATATTTGTAGGGAGCCGTTGTCTTCTTCACGTGGTTCTGAAGCTCCTTGGTGAGCTCGTCGGACGGCTCATAGCCCTTGGCAAGCACGATGGTCGCCTTAACCACTTTGCCGCGGATCTTATCGGGAGCAGCCGTTACGGCGCACTCGATAACGGCGGGATGCGCAACAAGAGCGCTCTCGACCTCGAAGGGGCCGATGCGGTAACCGGAGCACTTGATCACGTCGTCGTCGCGACCAACGAAGGAAATGTAGCCTTCGGAATCGCGCCACACCATGTCGTGCAGGTTGTACACATCGGTGCCGATTGCCTCGTAGGTTTTCTCGGGGTTCTTGTAGTAACCCACAAACAAGCCGGGAGGATACGCGGACTTCAGGCCCGTAACGCAGATCGCGCCTTCTTCGCCGTCTTCAACCTCGCGAAGATCGTCATCGAGCAGTTTGATGTTCAGCAGCGGGGAAGGCTTTCCGATCGAGCCGGGACGCGGCTCAACCCACGGATACGTGGCGATGAGCACGGGGCCTTCCGTTTGGCCGAAGCCCTCGCGGATCTTCTTGCCTGTCAGCTTTTCCCATTGAACATTAACTTCTGCGTTCAGAGGCTCGCCGGCAGTGGCGAAATTCTGAATGGACGACAGGTCGTAAGCCGCAACGTCTTCCTGCAGCATGAAGCGATACATCGTCGGAGGCGCGCAAAACGTCGTGAGCTTGTAATCCTGCATATGCTGCAGCAGGTTGGTGGCGATGAACTTCTTCATGTCGTAAGCGAAAATGGTTGCGCCGGCTATCCACTGGCCGTAGATTTTGCCCCAGCCGAACTTGGCCCAGCCGCTGTCGGTGACGCTCATGTGCAGCTTGTTTTCACGCACCTGCTGCCAGTACTTCGCCGTGAGAATGTGCCCAAGCGGGTGAGCGAAGTTGTGCTGCACCATCTTTGGATTGCCCGTCGTGCCGCTGGTGAAGTAGATAAGCATGATGTCCTTCGACGTGACGCCCGCATCACCCGTGGGGCGATCAAACACAGCGTTCTCGTTCTCGAGCAGCGTAGTGAAGGGCAGCCAGCCTTCGCGCTCACCGGCAACCACGATGTGGTGCTTAAGCGTCGGAATCTGGTCGATGGCGCCTTCTGCCTGCGTGCACACGTAATCGTCGTTCACGCACACGAGCGCCTTGATTTCCGCGCTGTTGGCGCGATAAACGATGTCCTTGGTGGTGAGCTGCAGTGATGCGGGAATAAGGATGGCACCCAGCTTGCAGAGCGCAACGGCGTTCACCCAGTATTCCCAGCGGCGGCGCAGGATGCACAAAACCACATCGCCCTTGCCGATGCCGAGTTCTTTGTACGCGTTCGCTACGCGGTTCGACAGCTCGCTGATCTGCGTAAACGTGAATTCGCGCTCCTCGCCATCGTCATCGCACCACAAAAGGGCGCGCTTTTCGGGCTCCACACGAGCCCACTCATCCACAACGTCGTAGCCGAAGTTGAAGTCCTCGGGCACGTTGATCTTGAAGTTTTCGAAGAAATCCTCGTACGAATCGAAATCGATACGGGGGCAGTACTTTTTCAGAATGTAATCCATGTTGTTTGTTACTCCGCGATAATCGTCACAAATTTTGCAGGGGCATCGCCGTAGCAGCGCTGGCCGTGGGGGACAGACGGGTCGAAATAGATGCTGTCCCACTGATTGAGGATGAATTCCTTATCACCCCAGGTAACGGCTACGCTTCCTTCGATAACGAAGTTGAATTCCTGACCGCCGTGCGCAACCATCTTGGCAGGTTCGTCGGTCGGGTCGAGAATAACCATCAACGGCTGCATGATTTTGCCGGAAAAGCGCCAGGCCATGTCCTCGAAGCGATAGCCGGGGTAGCGATCGACCGGCTTGCCGCCGGCTTTGCGCACGACTTGGTACGTGTCGAGCTTGGCTGCGGTGCCGGTGAGAATCTCGGTGAATTCAACTCCGAACTTGCGCGCCATATGGTAAATGGCAGAAATCGGAACGTCTTCGCCCGTTTCCTCCCACTTGGCATATACCTCAGGCGAAACCTCGAGGTCGGCGGCCATTTCCTCAAGCGAAACGTCGCAAGCCTCGCGCAAGCCCTGAAGGCGTTCGCCGATTTTCTTCATTTCGTCGGTCATAAGCGATCACCCTTTCGAATTTCAATCTTTATAGAATACCGCTTTACCTCATTTTCTTTTCGGGCGTATTTCAATCTGTGCATTCTCTATACACTTAACGGCTTAATTGCCGCGTTTTCCTGTGGAAATTAGCGCACAGGCGCTTCAATGGCGTATCCTTGACGGCGGTAAAAACGACCCTAGGGAGGCACCCTTGATTTCCGTAAAAGCATACGAAGGCCTTATCCGCAATTATCAAAGCTTGGCGAGCGAACTCGATGTTTCCATTGACGGATGCGATCGCCGCGCGCGCGAGGAAAAGCTGATCGTAGCCGCGTATGAGCGCTGGGGAACCGATATGGGCCTGCATCTGAACGGCCAGTTTGCGCTGGCTCTTTACGATGATTCCGCTGACCAGCTGTTTTGCGCGCGCGACATCCTGGGCGCCGAGCTCTTCTTCTATTACGTAACAGCCGAAGGCAAGCTGCTGTATGCCACGCAGATCAAGGACTTGTTCGATCAGGACGGCTTCGTGCGCAAACTCAACGAGGACATGGTGCAGTTCTACATGGGCTTCACGTACCTGCCCGGCGAGGAAACGCTTTTCGAGGGCGTATGGAAGCTGGCGCCGGGCGGATATCTTTTGTTCGATCAAGACGGCTTGAAGAAGGGCACGTATTGGGAGCTTTCCTTTGAACCTGACGAATCGAAGACGCTTGATGACTGGGCCGATGAGATTTCCGCTGCAATGGACGAAAGCCTTGCCTGCGTGATCGACGCCGATCAAACGCCCGATAGCTTCTTGTCCGGTGGCGTTGATTCGTCTTACATCCTGGCAAAAAGCCGTGCGCGCATGGGCGTGTGCGCTGCGTATGAAAACCAGCAGGCAAGCGAGGAAGATCAGGCGCGCGAAACAGCAACCTACCTTGGGCGCGAGTTCACCGGTGTTACGGTTTCGCCGACCGAATTTTTGGACACTCTTGATGAATTCCTCACGGCGTTCGAAATCCCCACGGCAGACATGGCGGCGCTTTCGCTGTACTGCGCGGCTAAGCAGATGGTGGGGAAGAGCGAGGTGTGCTTCTCGGGCGAAGGTGCCGACGAGTTCTTCGCCGGGTACAGTGTGTACACGAAGGCCAACCGCTACAAGTTCACAACCAATCCAGTGTATCACGGCACAACGTACATCATGGCGCCGAGCGAACAGAAGCGCTTTGTGAAAACGTTTAATCCCGGGCGTTCTACCCGTGATTTCATGCGCGAGCGCGGTGCGGCGGGAAGGAAATACGATACGGTTGGCTGGATGCTCTACACCGATCTGCGCAGCTATTTCGAAGGGTCGATTCTGTACAACTCTACCAAGATTTCGCGCGGCACGGGCCTCGACATCCGTATGCCGTATTGCGACTTGCGCATCTTCGAAATCTCGCGCCGCATGCCCACGCGCTTCAAGGTGTCCGACGAAGGCAACAAGCTTGCGTTGCGCAAGGCTGCGTCACGCGTGTTGCCGCAGGAGGTCGCCTATCGCAAGAAGCTCGGGTTCCCGGTGCCGGTGCGCGCTTGGATGGCAACGCCCGAATACCAAGCCGAAATCACGAAGGCGTTCGAAAGCGAAACGGCGAAGAAGTTCTTCCAGGAAGACGAGCTGCAGGCGCTGCTTAACGCGTTTTTGGGCAAAAAGCCGAAGGTTCATCGTCTGTGGTACAAGCGCCATGAAGCGCTTTTGTGGCGCTATGTGTGGACCATCTTCACGTTCATCCGCTGGTACGACTTGTTCTTCAAGGATTAATTGCCTGAGCCGCAGCTGTTTGAAGCAACGCAACCGCCGAGCTAGTGAGCGGTTGCGTTTTCTTTATCGCGCTTTTTCAGGTAGCCATACCCGCGCCCGAGATAAATCATGAAGAACACCGTGAGCCCGAGCGCGAGCACCTCACCGATGGTCCAACCGAGCCAGATGGCTGCTGCGCCAAAGAATTGCGGCATGAGGATAATCGCGAGCATCTCGAACACGAATACGCGCAAAAACGCGATTACGCCCGATACCAGGCCGTTGCCCAAGCTCGTGAACAAGCTGGAACCGTACATGCTGAATCCGCAAATCAAGTAAGCCACGCTGAAGAGCCTAAAGGCGAATTCGGTGAGCTCGAAAAGTTCCGCATCGTATCCCGTGTAGAAGAACGCGAACGGGCCGGCGAGCGCTTCGGCTAAAGCGAACATCAAAACGCCGAAGACGGAAACGATTTTCATGCTCTTGCGGTACAGGTCGGCCATGCCCGTCTTGTTCTCGGCGCCATGTGCGAAACTCATGAGTGGGGCGCATCCCATGTTGTAGCCTTCAAACACAGCGATGAACACGAAGCAGAGATACATGCAGGCGCCATATGCTGCCACGCCGTTTTCCCCGTACAGGTCCATCAACAGGAAGTTGTACACCATCGCCACGACCGAGTCGGAAACGATCGTAACCAGCTCAGACGATCCGTTCACGCACGTGCGGCCGATAATGCGCGGCTCAATCGATGTTTTGCCGAGCCGGAAATAACTCGAATTGGGCACTGCGAAGTAGATAAGGGGTAAAAAGCCTCCGAGGAATTCAGACGCGATGGTCGAGATGACAGCGCCCTCAAGACCCATGCTAAGGCCCGCAATAAGAACTGCGTCAAGCACCACATGCAGAACGCCCGCAATGGTGCTGAACAAAAGTCCCAGCTTGGGCTTTCCGGCAGCAGTGAAAAACGCTTGGAACGCGAATTGAAGCATGAACGCGGGAAGCGACACCATGCACATGCGTCCGTAATAGACGCAATATCCGAGCATGTCATCGTCAGCGCCAAGCGCGATGCTCACTGGTTCCATGAAAAGCGCCCCGAGAACCGCGCAAACAACACCGATCGCGAAGGTGAAGTACACGAGCAGCGAAAAGCGCTTGTTGGCAATGTCGTCGTTGCCTTCGCCGCGCGCCTTTGAAACAACCTCGGAACCGCCCGTGCCCATCATGAATCCGATCGAAGCCAGAATCATGATGAACGGCATGACCAGGTTTATGGAAGCAAACGCCGTTTTGCCTACGCAGTTGGAGATGAAAAGCCCGTCGACGATGTCGTAGATGCTCGCGAGCAACACCATCACCATGCTGGGGGCGGTGATGCGCAGTAGCTGGGGAATGCTGTACTCTTTTGTCATGTCGGTCGCGGTTGCCATGCGAACGAATTCTCCCTCGATGTCGAACGTGCGCGGGTCATTATACGCCTTGCAAGACTGGTAAATGTACCGCTCTGCTAAACTGCGGGTTCTTGACCACATGCATGAGCTCTTTCATCGCTTCGACAGCGTTGTTTGATCATCTCGTTTTCGCCGCGAGAAGAGAAAAGCGAAGCGGCCTGATATTGGGTCTTTCTATAACAGAATCGTTACTACCAGCAAATAAGGCAAAATCATACTTCCATAGTGCTATCATTATTTTTATTGCAGTAATAGCGCTGCATGTTTAACGGTGCTCAAAAGGAGACATCAATGACAAAGGGTTTGGGATTTATCAAACAGGGCATGACGTTTCAGGACGTCATCGCGAAAGCCGATGAGAGCCCTGTTTCTCGTCGTGCTTTTCTCGCCGCTATGGGCGTGGCGCTCGCTGCCGGTGTAACGCTTAAGCCTGATGAGGCGCTTGCCTGGAACAGCTATAACTCCAAGTTCTCGGGCGTGGTGGTTACCAAGTGGCAGGGCATGGCCGACTGCGTACACGAAGATATCACTCAGATGGCGTACGCCTACGCCACGTTCAAGATGTGCCACGAGGCCATTGAGGATAAGAGCGTCGAACAGGTTTGGACCTACTATGGCCACCAGGATTCGTGCGTTTGGGTGCAAAATCTGCCTGGCGGATTGCTGAACCCCTTCAATCCTACTAAAGACGGCCCCAATGACTCTAAAGCCAGCTACACCGTGAACGACCTGATAAATTCGACCGGCTTTCCGTATTCCACTCCATCTCCTGATGTGACCTATGGTGAGAACGTTGCTTTCTTGCGCACGGGTGCCTTCTGGAACGATTCCGCTTCCAACAGCATCGCAGACTTCCTCTGGAACTACGAGCGTAGGGACAAGATCTCTACTTGGGAAAAGGGCAAATACGAAAGCGTTAACGATGTCGCCCTTCATATGCTTGAGGACAATAAATACTTCTACGATAAGAAAACTTCAAACAACTCTTCGCTTGTTAAGTTCTCCATGGGCGAGCGCGCCAGCTTCCTGCATGCCATGCAGTGCTTCCAGCCCGATGCTGCGACCAAGCTCACGCAGGGCCAATCCCGCGCCTTCATGCTGCAATGGCTGGGCGTGGCGTGGGAATACGCTCGAACCGGCGACCCGAACAACATCGAGGTCGAGGGCCTGAGCAAAGACGAATGCCGTAACATCTTCGATGCCTTCATTGATTTCTACAACCAGACGTATCCGTGCTCAAAGGCGCATCCGATTTACGCCGGCGATTACAGCAAGCCCAGTGTCCAGAATCAGCCCTATAACCAACTTTTGAATGCAAATAAAGACCATCTGCTTCTTTGGGGCTTCGATCCGGCGGCTAAACACGAGGATGAGGATTGGGACGACGGCTATTGCCCGCTCGATATTCATGCGGCCACTTACGCCCCTCGCTCGTTCCCAATGACTCCTCGTCAAATGCGTTTGCGCGCGCTTGGCATGTTCTGCCACACGGTCGAGGACTCCTGGTGCGCTGCACATTGTTCGCGCACCTACCCCAACGACAACTCCAACGGCCTGAAGTACAAGATCGTCGGCTTCAACCACTACTATCGCCAAAAGTCTGAAGGCCTTACTGGTGATAATCGTCATAAGCCCTACGACCAGGTGTGCCAGAAGGACTCCTCGGCAAAGATTCCCGATGCTGGGAACAACAACTTGCGCCTCGCGCTTGTCTGCAACCCCGTGGAAAGAAAATGGGACTTCCTGGATTGGTTCCAGGACAGGTACGCAAAGCGCGGCACCAATAACTTGTACAACTTCGTCCATCTCTCTGATGGAGATGAGGGCTGGAATGCACCCTCGGACGCCGTCGAGTACAAGATCTTGAAGAAGTGGCTTTTGGCCGACAGGAAATGCTACAACACCAACGCGCCGTTCGACAAGGGATGGAAAAACAAGACGGATACGCCTTGGAACCCTGCCTATCCGTGCAATCCCACGTTGAATTACGGCGATCTTAAGACAAAAGACTGGACGCAGAACGGCACCGAAAAGTCCGTTGATGACTATAGCGGCAATCGCCTCGGCTTCAACACGCTCGGCATGAGCGAAGCCATCAACACCATGGCGGCGCTCTTCGAGATGTTCTACCGTGGTTATAAGTGGGACGACAGCAGCGCTTCCGGCGTTTCGGTGAGGGATTTCATTCTGGAACGCGTGATCTGCTGCGCGTTCAAGAACGATGATCTTACGGCCGACCCGCAAAGCGTTGAGGCTAAAAGGGCTGATACCTACATTTGCGGCGGCGGGCGTCGTTCCCTGAATTCTAACGACTTGCTGGTGGCATACCTCAAGCCTCTCGCTAAAAAGTATGAAGAGCTCGGCCTCTACAACAAGAAGAAGGCGGGTCAAGGCGATTACGGCTCTGATGGCTGGATCAAAGGCTGCGGCGACCCGATGGTTCCTCTCAAGAAGTTCGTTAAGTGGCAAGACTGGTGGGAAACGTACTTCAACAAGTGGAATGACGCATCGGATGGCAGGAACACCGCGGAATGCCAGAAGGTTCAGGACGGCAGCAAGACAAAGGGCTACACGGAGCAAGAAGGCCTAGAAATGGTCGACGAGGCCTACAAGCTCCTCGTTAACGACATGAACAATGCCGTGAAACTTGCCGATGGCGGCACCGTAAAGGCGAAGAATGCGAAGGTGGCATCTATCGTCGGCGCAGCTGGCATGAAGCAAGTACGGTCGGTCATGGAAGACCTTTGCGGCATCCATAACGAGTTCCAAATTCAGCTTACCGGCAAGTTGCCGTGGTAATCGGAAAGGCAGAGGTGAAGAAATGAATGAGGATACCGCTACCATGCTCGCCGATGACGGTGATTCCTGGAAAGCTTGGGATAACTCCGATTTTGACGATCTGTTCGACGTGAATGACGATGACGACGGCCAGACCGTTGTTGAGCTTATGGTTTCTATCCAGGCCATCGGTAACAGCACGGAAGCTGACTTCGATATAGATTCTGATACAAAGTGGCGCTCATACATGTTCAGCAACGAAGAGAACATGGAGCCTTTCAGCGCTTGGGTAGAAGTGGATTCTGATATCGACAAGAAGCTTCTCGGCTACGGTGAGAAAGCCGCGCATATTTTTGGAACCTTCCGCTTTTTCAACGACAGCGTGTATGGCAACAATTTCGAATGCACCATTGACAGCATTGAAGACACAACCGCGGATGGCAAATCGTATCGCGTTTTTGGCATGATAACCAGCATTTCCGATGACAGTCTGACATTGGAGATGCGAACTATTGACGCAAGCACCTGCACTCCGATTACTTATCCGATGACGTTTGCCTTCAGCGATACTTACGAGCCAGCGGAATACGCCGACTTTGACACCGGAGATTACGTGAACCTTCTTCTATATCGATCGAAAACCGATGTGGAAGAAGGCAATGACCCTGTGATTCTTGGCATCATCAGCGTATATGATGCGAGCGAGGCTGCCGAACCTGAAGAGGGGTCGGCAGAGGCCGAGTTCTTCAACGAGATCAAGTTTACGTCACTGAAGCAGGCGCCGTTATATAACGTGTTCTCGAACAGCCTTTCGGCTGTAACGGGTGTTTATAACCTTTCTGAGGACAACTACATCATGGATCATGCGTCGCCTTACTATACGGAGGGCGAAAACGCTGATGCTGAAGGCGATGGCGAATACACGCTCATCTCGACCATTGATTACGACCAGGGTGTGCTCTGCGACATCCCCGGGCAAAGCTTGGATGAGGACGAGTCCACTTCGCTTGATAAGAGCATCTCTGCGTGGGTGTATCAAGATGCGAGCATCCAGGATGTCGAGAATCGCGAATATTACATGCCGGTGATTAATAATATTGCCCAAACGGTGGATGAAGGCGGCGAAGGCCAGCGTAACTTCATCGACCCGCTGTATCACTCGTATTTAGCTGTAGGCATGTCCGATAATCATATGCTCGAGTGCGATCTTCCGCTGCATTACACCAGCAACGGCGATGGCACGCATACCGTGATGTGCGATGACTACATCATTCACGATCAGGCGGAAGAGTGCGTCGATGAGGACGGTAATCTGTGCTCTGAAAGCGGTAAAGCATGCACGAGCTGTGGGTGGACCAAGACAACGCCTACCCCCGATCCCGATCCCGAGGATGACGATGATGACGATAACAAGAATTCGTCGACGCCTAAGACCGGTGATTCGAATGGAGCCGTCTTGTTCGGCGCAGCAGCCGCTGCTGCCGGTGCCGCGGCTTACGCTGCTAAGAAGGCGCTTGAGAACGAGGAAGATGGTTCTAGCGAGGAGTAACGGCTTTTCGTAACCGAAATCTGCTTTCGAAGTGCGGCCCTGCAGGAAATTCGCAGGGCCGTTTTTCTTTGACATCAGCAATCGCTCGCTTGCTATGGCTTAAAATTGGTGTGTCATTGAATGAGAGGGGTTCGTGTGAAACATAGATTCTCAATTGCGATAGTGCTCGCAGTAGTGTGTGTGATCGCGGCGCTTGCTGGATGCAGCTCTTCTACAACGGGCGCTTCAAGTGCGACTTCGGCTTCTTCTAGCGCATCAAGTCAGTCCGAACAATCAGCCGAAGCTTCGGGTACTGCAACTGCCTCGCCGTCCTCGGCATGCCCTTCGGTTAATGGCAAGCTCTCGGTTAAGGGCACTTCGTTGGTTGACGAAAGCGGAAACCCTGTTCAGCTGCGCGGTGTAAGCACACACGGGCTTGCATGGTTTCCCGAATACGTGACCAAGGACACGTTCGCGCAGGTAAAACAATGGGGCGCTAACGTGGTGCGCCTTGCCATGTATACCGCGGAAAGCGGGGGATACTGTACGGGCGGCGATCGTGACGAGCTGCTCGACTTGATCGACAAGGGCGTCCAATACGCTGAAGAGCTGGACATGTACGTGATCATAGATTGGCACATTCTGTCCGACGGCGACCCAACGCAGTATCAATCGCAAGCCGAGGAATTCTTTAACGAGGTGACCGCCATATATGCGAATCGCAACAATGTTTTGTACGAGATTTGCAACGAGCCCAATGGCGGAACGAGTTGGTCGACCGTTAAGGCGTACGCCGAGGATATTCTGCCGATAATCCGAGCAAACGACTCCGATGCGGTTGTACTGGTTGGCACGCCGAACTGGTGTCAGTATCTCGGCGAAGCGGCGGCAGACCCTATCACCGGCTTCGATAACGTGATGTACACGCTCCATTTCTACGCCGCAACGCATAAGCTGGACTTGCGCGAGGTGTACTCTTCCGCAATCTCAGCAGGTCTGCCAGTGTTCGTTTCCGAATACGGCTTGTGCGAAGCGAGCGGCAACGGTTCGATCGATACTGAATCTGCTGCCGCCTGGGTTGCGCTGCTGAACGAAAACAACACGAGCTATTGCATGTGGAGTCTGTGCAACAAGGATGAAAGCGCTTCGATCCTTAATGCGTCGTGCTCGAAAACATCCGGGTTTACCGATGACGATTTGAGCGCAGCGGGGAAGTGGCTGGTGAGCATGTTGTCCGGATCGACCGAATCCGTGCAGCCCCAGGCTACTGCGGAATCCGCAGGCGATGAGCAGGGGAGCGGCGAGCTAGCCGTTTCCGTGAATTGCGAGAGCCAATGGGAGGAAAACGGTACGCCCGTGCGCCTGTATCGTCTTTCCGTAAAGAATGGCACGAGCAGCAAAGTTTCAAGCTGGACGATTTCGGCTACGCTTTCGGCCGCGGGTTCGTTGACTGACAGCTGGAACGGTAACGCTTTAGTGTCCGGCACCAGCCTCACCATCACGCCCGCGGACTACAACGCCGAAGTTCCCGCTAACGGATCGGTTGCCGATATCGGCTTCATTGTTAAGGGTGCCCAAGTGGAAAGTGCTACTTGCTCGGCGTCGTAATAGCGGTTAAGTATGAAGTATGTGCCCGGTGTCGTTTCAAACCAAATTGACCGGCAGTGTAGAATAACTTAGAGACGCTCAGACCGAATTTTCTAAATGGGAGATGATCGGATTATGCTCAATGAGCGATACATTTTCATCAAGCGCTTAAAAGCTTTGCTCGCCGTTTTCCTGTCACTTGCGCTCATCGTCGCTGTCACGATGCCCGGCGCCCCGCGTATTGCTTTGGCCGACGATCGAACTTCCGCAGCAGCTTTGGCTTCAGATGTAATCGACCTTTCTGCCTGCACGGTTACATGCGCCCAACCTGCGGCAACGTATACGTACAACGGCGCTGAACAGCAGCCCAGTGTTGTGGTTGCAGACGCCAGTGGCACCATCGTTGATGCATCTCAGTACACGGTTTCCTATTCCAACAATATCAATGCAGGCACGGCAAACGTCACCGTCAACGGTATTAGCGGCGTAAGCACGGGGGCCTGTTCTACAACGTTCACCATTGCTCAGCTTCCCATTGAAGTCGCTTGGGAAGGCAGCAGCTTCATCTACGACGGCGCGGAACATGAGACTACGGCCACGGTCACCAACAAAGTGGAAGGCGACTATCTCGAACTCAATGTGGTGAACAACATCGATTCTGCCGTGGGTAATTACTTGGCTGAAGTGTACGGCATCTATGGTAACAGCAACTACACCATGGCGGGCGCTAGCGGCACAACTCATGAGTGGCTTATCAGCTATCTGGAAACCGATGACGATGCTACCGTTTCCGGCGACACCTATAACGACAGCGGCTGGCTGATCGGCGATGCCAAGCTGGTTGCACCCGCGGGCTTTTCGGTTTCCGCCGATGGCCAAACCTGGGCTGCCACGTTGCCTGTGACAGCGGAAGGCGAATCCGCCGTAACATATCAGCTGCGTGAAGATGCGACCGGCGACATTACCGACGTTCGCACGAAGAATGTTAAACTCGATACCATAAATCCCCTCATCAATGGGGTAGAGGTAGCCGCTAAAACCACGAGCGCGACCGTTACGATCGATTTCACCGAAGGAACTTCCGGTCTTTCGGAATTCGAGACACTGCTCATGCCCGAAGGCGCCACATATACGTTCGCCGGCAATGTGCTTATGATCGAGGGCTTGGAAGTCGAGACGGATTACGACTTCATCGTCATGGCCGTTGATGCATCCGGACGAAGCGCAAGCTACGAGGTGAAGCTGACGACAAGCGCGAAGTCGGATTCCGATGATGACACGACCCCTTCGCATAAATCTAACAGCTCATCTTCGAAGACTTCCAGCAGCGCCACAACCGCAACCGGCGATTCAGCACTCGTTCTTTTTGCGGGAATCGGCATCGCCGCTCTGGCAGCTTTGGCCGCAATGCTCTTCGCACGCCGTCGTAAAGGCTAAGTTGCAGCTGGGAAACTAGCGCATATTTCGGAAAGCCCGTGGCGCTTGTCACGGGCTTTCTTTTGCTCGTAGACGCTCATTTAAGCGCGATTTCCCCGTATTCCAAACCATAGCGGGATCGCATCAGCTCGATGAGCTCTGATGGTTCGATTGTTTTGACGGGGGATTTCGCAAAACTCTTTGCGTCGCGCGTCACAATATAGTCTGCATGCACCTCTTCGGCGCAAAGCGATATAAGGCAGTCCTCCAAATCGGACCATGCTAGATCAGTGGCTTTCAAATACAAGTCGTGGGAAACGGGGCAGATGTGAAGGTATGTCAAGCTTTTAGAAAAGGCTTCCTGGATTTTATTCGCCGGCAGAGCTTTGCGAAGAATGTAGAAGGCATCGTTTAGCGACTGAGGTGCGACCCATAAATTTGCATCCCGGAAAACTCCTATGCTAAAGACTTTATTCGCTTCATCGATAAACCCCGTTCGATTGCCGAAGTGATCGATTACGACGTTGGTATCAAGCAACAGGTCCATACTTTTCCTCCAATGCTTGTGTGACCAAGTCGTTATCAGAAACGGATTCTTCCCAAAATGAAGCGGGCACGGGAAGAACGGTATCGAGTACGAATTCTTTATACAGCTTTGCTCGCTCGTTAGAATCGGCATCTGCTGGCCGTGAGGGGGTTAGATCGGGTAGGCGCTTTTCTCTCACGATGTACTCGTAAATTTCCCCAATGAAAGCTGAAGGCGTTTTTCCCGTTTGAGCGAGAATCTCGTTGCCGCGCGCTTTCAACCCGGCACTCATGCGGGCCGTAACCATAGCATCCATGTTTATCCTTTCAGTATGTTGTACAGTACAACTTAAAATAAGTTATTACGAAAGTCAAATGCTGCTGAGTGGCTATTCTGGATTATTCAAGCGTCAAAGGTGACTATAAAATTTGGCAATAGGTACATTCATCGATTTTTGCGCAGCCTTACGTTGCGGTAATTGCAACAAGCGGTTAATGTCGGATTGCAATTTCAATTTCGCGATCACATTGAAAACGACTGAGGGGTCGCCCTGTATGCGCATTGCCGAGAAAGTCAGTTGCGATAGGGTGTAGTTTTTTCAACGTGAGGCATCGAAGGAGTTTGAATGAAAACAAATTTCGCCGTGAAGGTTGTTGCGCTATTTGCGACTCTCGCGCTCGCGACAGCATCGGTCGGTACCGCGTATGCCCAGGATGGTTCTGACGAGTTGGACGAATGCTGGCATCCAACGTTTACCGTGACTTCCGACAAGGCCTCTTACGGTGCGAATGAGCAGATCACGTTAACCGCCACTGCGTTAAACAATCTTGACGATTATGAAAGTGCTGCTGAACATGCGGTGGAATCTGATGACGATTTGCAAGTCGACATGCAAATTGATATTCAGATACCTGGTGGGTACGAGGTTGTGAGCGGAAGCGCTACAGCCACCGTAAACGACGTGGCTGCAGGCGATAGTACGGCCGCGCAGGTTGTGATAGCAAAAAGCGCCGGAAAGGGTTCAAGCGGGGTTTCGAAGACTTCCAAATCCGCTGGGACGACTTCGAAAACAGGCGATCCTGTGACCTTGGTCTTTGCTGTCGTATGCGCGCTTGCTGCTGTCGCGTTATTGATTCTGGCGGCATGTCGTAAGCGCGCGGCAAGGGACATCTCGAAGCGATTGCTCAGCAGCCTGCTCGTGTTGACGCTCGTTGCGGGGCTTTCGCCCTTTGCTACGCTTATGGCATACGGAGACGACGATGCCGATGGCGAAACGACGGCCGAGGCCGACGAAAGCGACGACAATGCAGGCGATTGTGACGAGCACGATGTGTCAGGCAGCGCCACCTTTACGGTTGACGGCGAAAGCGTTACGGCCTATGCCACGGTTGCGGTTGATTTCGAAGAAGAGGTGTACGGTCGAGATGCCGGCGCCGATAACGATGATCCCACGGACGGTGATGCAGAAGACCCGCTGCTGCAGGCCACCATCACCAGCGTTAACGTTGCTCAAAGCGATGCGGGATACACTGTTACCATGCGCGTTGAGCCCTCGATTTTCTCGGGAACGGGCGAAATCGATCTCACCAAGGGCGAGGTAACCATTGCAGATACGTATGTTTCCGGTGGGGAAACAACGCCTTACACCGGAACAGTTGCGGTGCTAAATGCCACCGCATTCCAAGTCGTGAAGACGTTTACGTCCGCAGAAGCACAGCAGGTGACCCCCGAGGGATCAAGCGTGGAAGCCGCTTTGCTGCCGCTTGCGGTTTATGACTTCACGCAGCACAAGGTGACCATCGGCGAAGGCGCGCTTACGAACAGCTATGGCGATACAATGCCCGCGGCCAGCATGTACTCTGTTATTGGGGTGGATTTAGACGATGTTGATGCAGCAGCGTCAACGGCTACCGCGCAAGCGCAAGCGACTACCGACGCAACCGCCAACGCGCTAGAAGACGGCAACGAAACAACGAAGATCAGCGCTGATTCTTTGGAAGCGGGCCAGGAGATGCTTGACGCCATCGGCGAATTCGCTGAAGGTTTCGAAGGCCATTCCGGTGAATTTTTCATGGGTGCAGGGTCGGTTTTAGGCATCGCGTCTAAGATCATCGAAGCGGTCGACGATTCCAAATCCGACCTATACGATATGACCGACGTTATCGACCGTCTTGACACGATCAGCGGCGATATCGACAAGCTTTCCGCCCAAGTGTCCACCATCGACGAGCATCTTTCCAGCATCGAGAAGAAGGATCAGTACCTGGAGAACATCGACACAGTAGCAGCGCTCGTATCTCGCGCGAATACGTATCAGAAAAACTTATCGCTGTATGCAGATTCGCTCGATCAAAAGACGTCAACAGCAGGCATCGACACCTCAGTTTATTCGAAAGTCGCCAATAAGTTGCCCGAATCGATTCGAGAAACGTACAAGACCATTAGGTACAGCTACGATACGCTGAGCGCTAACGACAAGAGGATGCTCACCCAATTCGCCAACGTCACAAAGTCGTCCGACGCCACGCTGGGCAAGGACAGCGTTATCGGTCTCGCGCAGGACCTCGCCGATTACGTTACGGCGCAAGGCGCTATGGGCTTGTATGGTGCGAGCAATATCTATGAGTACTATTTCAACTACACGGGCACGTATTTCAACTGGGCAAGCGAAACCTACGATGTGCGCATGGCATTCGTTGGGCAATACAATATGGCTTTTACCTTCGCATACTGCACGGCCATGAACGAGCTGAACGTCGAGATTGCAACTTCGTCAGACCCTGCTGTAATCGTTGCCGACATGGGCTTGCGCGACGACCTGATAGTGGCATCGAAGCAAATGCGCGATATCTGCAAGAGCGACGACGTGCAAAGCTGCATGAAAGCACGTGACGATGGCAAGCAGCTTAACTTGGTGAACGACAAGTTGTTCAGCAAGGGGTTCAACGTGTGCCATTTCAGCGCGTACCACGACACATACGACGTGCGGAAGGAATGGGCGGCCGGTAACGTCGATATCCAGTTCATCGCAAAGGACAACTCGATCGACTCGACGCCGCTTCTCGACTCCTCATACAGTTCGCAATTGGCAAGCGACATTTCTGTGGCGGATTTCACCACCATGTTCTCTAACTTGAAGGCGGTGAAGCAGCTCGACGGATTTGAAGACGTGGAAAGCCTGATGGACGAGTTTGTGAAAGTGGGCTTGATTGATGCGAATTTCGATGCGAGAGCCTATGGAAGCACCAATTATCTTGGCTTGTATTGGGACGTGTACTGGCAGGGCACTATAGTGACTTCTAAGTCTGGCACGTGGCTTGACCAGGGAACAAATAGTTCGCAACTAAAGAACAGCAGTCGTTTGCAGGTCCGCAATTTCGGGAGCAGCTCTTCTTACTTCTACATTTCAACTAACGCTGAGCCGACAAAAATTAAGTCTAAGGCTGGATGGGAATACATCTACGATTACACCGGCACTGTGGTGGATGTGTCGGCCAAGAATGCCGATGACCTGGTGAAGCAGGACTTCCTTCTTTATGAGCTCGACCATTTCAAGAAAAAGGGCCATTTATCGTGGTGGATGCAGGTGAACTACCACCCGGCAGCTGTGGCGAAGGCGTCGTAGTGATTAAAAATGAGACACATACCTCCGAGGTATGTGTCTCGTTTTTAAAGTAAAATGGCGGGTAGAGCATTCGCTATTCGAAAAAAGGAGCGATTATGATTTCCAGCATCTTCGACGTCATCTTTTGGCTTATCGTGGCTTACGCGGTTATCTGCGGTATCGCGAGCATCGCGACGGGTAAGGTGTACGGGCTTGGCAAGTCGTCCGAGAAGTATACAAACGAGTCGCTCCATGCGTTCTCGCGCCCGTGGGGCATCATGGAGATCCTTGTGGGCGCAGGCATCGCATGCTTCGAATTCCTCAACGATCCGCTGTTCAACATCGGCGATTTCGCTGTGCCGACCGGCTGGGTGGGCCTTGCTGTGTGCATCGTTCTCATCATTATCATTGCGGTCATCTTCAGGAAGACTTTGAAAGAGAAGTAGGGACGTCTATTAACCGAGCCGTCTGTATGCGGCGTTTTTTGGGAAAGGACATGCGACGTGATCGAGGTTCGAAATCTCACAAAGACATACGGAAGCAAGACCGTTGTCAGTAACGCCACTTGGACGGCTGCAGACGGCTCAATTACCGGCTTCATCGGCCCAAACGGCTCGGGCAAGACGACCACGCTCAAGATGATAACCGGTGTGGAGACGCCGACTTCGGGCGAGGCGCTCATCAACGGGCGCGACGTTCGCAAGAACGGCCTTTCTGTTAAGAAGGACTTCGCCTACGTGTCTGACTCTCCGGACCATTTCCTGCGTTTGAAAGGCATCGAGTACTTGGACTTCATGGCCAATGTTTATGAGGTGCCTGCAGAAGGCCGCGAGGAAAAGATCATCGAAATGGCTGAGCGATTTGGCATGACTGATGCTCTGAACAGCACAATCCTGTCATACTCGCACGGCATGCGCCAGAAAATGATGGTAATGGGCGCGCTTATCCACAACCCGTCCGTGTGGATCCTCGACGAACCGATGCTCGGCCTCGATCCGCAATCGGCTTTCGAGCTGAAGAAGATGATGCGCGAGCATGCAGACGCCGGCAACTCTGTTCTGTTTTCCACGCATGTGCTCGAAGTTGCCGAAAAGCTCTGCGACCAGGTAGTTATCATTCGCTCAGGCGAGATCCGCTTCGCTGGCAAGCTCGAGGATCTTGTTGCGCAGTACCCGGGCAAGTCACTCGAGGATATCTTCCTGGTCGTGACGGGGGACGCCCATGAGTAAGCAACTAGAGCTGATTCGCTTGTTCATCAAGTGCGGGCGAATCGGCAAGGCCGAGGCTAAGGAATCGGCTGTCGGCGATACGACGAAGCTCATCGGGGTCGTGTTCGGGCTGGCCATTGTCGTGGCGATGTTCTTTGCCGGGCAGTATGCCGCCCAGCACCAGGACCTCTTCGGTGCGCCGGGGCCGGTGTTCCAAACGTTATTCTGCTTGGTGTGCATCATCGGCTTCTTTACATCGCTCATGCAGGTTATTAATCAGCTTTACATGTCGAGCGACCTTGACGCCCTGGTCACATTACCGATCACGCCTTCGCAGATCGTTGTTGGGAAGCTCGTGAGCGTTTCGCTGATGCCGATGGCGACTTCTATCGGGATCATTGCTCCGGCGGCAGTCGGCTTCTTCGTAGGCGACGGGACGCTTTCCATCGTTTTCGTGATCTCGATGGTCGTCGGATCGATCATCGCCGGCATCTACACCGTGTGCATTTCAGCGGCGCTGGTCATGGTGCTCATGCGTTGCTTCAGATTTCTGCGCAGCCGCAACGTTGTATCGCTGTTCGCGGCGCTGCTGACGTTTGTTATCGCCATCCTGCCGATGATGATCAACACTGGCGCGAGCTCGATCACCGAGGAAGCGGCGGCGGGCATGTTCGCTGCGGTATCGTCGATATTTGCGCCTGTGTGCTATGCCTTCCCGTTCATTTATCAGATCATCGAGGCCTCGACGGGCAACGTGATTGCGTTGGCGATCGCGGTTGTCATATGCGCTGCGGCTATCGCCGTCGCCGTCGTGTTCGCGAAGATCTTCTACTTCCAAGCCGCTCTTGCCATGACGGACGCGAACGGCGCCCGCACGAAACTTGACGAGGATGACCTCGAGAAGCACGCTGCTACGCGCAGCCTTTCGGCCGAGATCTTCCGCCGTGAGGTCCGCACTATCGTGCGCACGCCTGCGATGCTCACGAACGGCATCCTGCTGTCGATTGTGTCGCCGATCATCTTCATCGTGCCGATCGCCACAGGCATGGGCAACACGTTTGCCGAGCAGGGCTTATCGGTCGAAACGTTCGCCATGATTTTTGAGCAGGTGCCCATTCCGATGCTGGTTGCAATCGTCTCGGTTATCGGCCTGCTGTTCGCCGCGCTCGGCGTGGGGCTGAGCAGCATCAGTCGCTACATCATCAGCCGCGAGGGCAAGGACTTCGAGGTGCTGCGCGCTATGCCCATCCCCATGCAAACGCTCGTGAACACCAAACGTAATGCCGCTATGGGCTTCAACGGGATTTCCGGCTTCGTGATGCCGACGGTGCTGCTAATCGTCTGCGCCGTGCTGGGCTTCTTCCCTGTGTGGGTTTCGATTGTGGGCATTGTCCTTACTTTCGCATGGCTTCTGGCGCTTGTGAATCTGTGCGCAACCGTCGACGTCAAGAAGCCGAACCTCAATTGGGAGACTGAAACCGACGTGTGCAAGAACAACGTAGTCGGCTTGATTATCATGCTCATCGCGCTTTTCGCCGGTTTCGGCATGATCGCGCTCGTGAGCATGATCGGGTTCCCTGATGGCTTGGAGATCGTATTCGCTGCCGTGGCCGTCGTGGTGCCCGTTGCAGCCGCAGCCATCACCGAAGCCCGCTTGAACGCCGCCGCGCGCGCCCTGTAGCCATGGGGTAGTTGCTTCGGTCCAGCTGCTAGAATATATATCTGCTCCCAAAAGGCTCAACAAAAACACGCCTTGCAGCTTAAAATAAACAAGAGAGAGGGTGAATAATTGCGCGCTAAAGATATCCCCGAAATATCAGTTTTGGTGCTTGGTGCCGATGGCGTTATAGACAGCGAGAAACACCTTTTCAAGACCCCGATAGAGTCCATATTGGACGCCGCTGGCAAAACTTACTTTTCAGTTCAGCTCAACGATAATCCAAGCTCGCTTCAAGCAATATCAGACTCTGTTTTCGCGAGGCGAATCCCGATAATCGTCTCTGGCGGTTTCGCTGACCTGACGGCAAACACAGACTGGGTCAATTTGACTGGTGAGTTCTTGGAGGAGGCAATTGCGGCAAAATGCCCCATTTTCGGCATATGTTTCGGAGCTCAGATGGTCTTTCGGCAATTCTACCCCGATTCATTGGTGTTCCAATGTGTTGGTGAGGTTGGAGAACGCCACCTTGATTTTATCCCTGAAGCCAAGCAGACTCCTTTGGCCTCCGTGGCGGGACAGGGAACCTATTGCTTCCACTTTGACGGAATATCCTGGAAGGATGAGTATTCAGAGAAAATCACGTGTCTTGCCAAGAACCAAGTTGAAGGGATAACCGTCTGCCAGGCATTCAAGGTTAAGAAGCTGCCTATATACGGCGTGCAATTTCATCCCGAATTCGGCTATCAAGCATTCTGCACCCTAATCTCAACTTATGCAGATAGCCTAAAGAGCGAGCATGGCATCTGTGCGGCAGATGTGATAAGTGGGCTCAGGGTGCATGAGGCCTACGCCGATACGCTCATAAGTTTTGTAGAGGTAGCCAAGGAGGAGAGCCATGCATAGAACTCGAAACATCATAATCATCGTCGGAGTTGTCTTAGTGGTGCTGGCCATAACTTCAGCGACAATACATGACGGGGTTTTTGAAAGCATTGTCACCATGATCATAGCTATCACCGGCGCCATAGCCATCTGGTATCAGCTAAAAAAGGAAAAGGATATCGACGAGGCAAGCTTTATCGTTAACCTTAACAACTCGTTCGTGGAAAACGATGGCATCAAGAAAATTTACTCGGAACTGCGCGGGAACATGAATACCCTTGATGTGAACCCCTTTGACGCCCAAGCCGAACGGCGCTACATAGTTGACTATCTGACATATTTTGAAACAATCTATATCCTTTACAAAAAGGACGTTTTTTCAATCGCGGAGCTTGATGAGATGTTCGCGTTCCGCTTCTTTATCGCGATAAACGATCCCTATATCCAGCAAATAGAGCTGAAACCGAACGGGCCTTTCTATGAAGACCTCTACATTCTTTACAAGCCCTGGAAAGAGTACCGTCTTAAAAAAGGGAAATCCATCGTCAAGGCTGAGCATGATTTCCAAGCTTTTTACGAAGCCAACGTGATTGCAAAATAAGAATAAGACACCAACCTTACTTTATCGATGTTGCGTATTCTTTTTACCCCAGCGCAAAAGCATGCGGGACGCCTTATGTAGCGCCGCGGAGCTGAACCGTAGGCTTCAATCCTGGCGGCGGCTCGCAGTAAAAAGGGAGCCTTCCGGCTCCCTTGGTGTTTCTGGTCGGGTGAACAGGATTTGAACCTGCGACCCCTTGACCCCCAGTCAAGTGCGCTACCAAACTGCGCCATCACCCGATAGCTGCGATTCACTCGCAACAGTTCTGGTATGTTACCCATTACGGCAAGCTTTTTCAAGCCGCAATTTTGCCGTTCACATTTTCGGCAACAAACCGTTCGCGCCCACAATCCGCCGTTGACCGCCGCACCTGCGCTAACCACAAGCTATTTGACCCGCTCACCGAGCGAAGCGCAACATGTTGTTGTGTCTATTTCCCTTTAGAACTATTTTTTATAAAGCGGGAAAAGGGGAGTGCCCGCGAGCGTTTTACCAATTCTTCCCATCCAAAAGACCATGCAGGATAAGGAGAACGAACGTGCCTTTGTCGGGTATCACATTCATTGGCATTCTGGTGCTTTTGCCGCTCATCGTGGCGCTGGTGCTTCTGTTCGTTAAAAACGATCAGGCCCGCAGCATCATCGTATGCATCGCCGCGGTGATCATCGCGCTGCTTTCCATAGCGCTCACCGTTGCCTACATCGGTTCATCCTGGATTCAGATCCGGTTTGAATCCGAAATCGTCAACTACATCTGCGCCGCAGTGGGCGTCGTGGTTGCCGTGGGAATCATCTGCTTCGGCGTCAAATACAAAAACGCCATCGCAGTCATTCTCGCCGTGGTGCAGGTGATCGGCTCGCTCATCTTCGAATTCGTGTTCGCGCCGACATGTGAAGTCGCAGACGGCCTCTATATCGATTCGCTCACCATCGTTATGGTGCTCATCATCGGCATCATCGGCAGCGGCATCTGCGTGTACGCACTTGGCTACATGCGCGACTTCCAGGCGCACGAGCCGGCAGACGCAAAGGACAGGCGCCCGCGCTTCTTCGCGCTGATGTTCGTGTTCTTGGCCGCCATGTACGTGATCGTGTTCTCTAACAACATGACGTGGCTCTTCTGCGGTTGGGAAGTCACCACCGTGTGCTCGTTCCTGCTCATCGCTTACACGCGCACAGTCGAAGCCATCAAGAACGCATTCCGCCAGATCATCATGAACCTCATCGGCGGCATCGCGTTTCTGGTTGCCATGTACTTAAGCGTCATCAACCTCGGTTCTCTCTCGCTTTTGGATTTCATCACCTACGGCATCATGGATCCGGACATCATCGCGCTGCCGGCCTGCTGCTTGGCTCTTGCGGGCCTCACCAAGGCCGCTCAGATGCCGTTCCACACCTGGCTGTTGGGCGCTATGGTTGCCCCGACGCCGACCTCCGCGCTGCTCCATTCGTCCACCATGGTTAAGGCGGGCGTGTTCCTGCTGGTGAAGCTCGCGCCGGTGTTCCTCGTGTGCCCGGCTCCGCGCTACATGTGCATCCTCGTGGGCGGCGTCACGTTCATGCTCTGCTCCTTCATGGCTATCTCGCAGACCAACGCCAAGCGCGTGCTTGCCTATTCGACCATCGCGAACCTCGGCCTGATCGTGGCCTGCGCGGGCGTCGGAACGCCGGAAGCCGTATGGGCTGCAACCTTGCTCATCATTTTCCATGCGGCGGCCAAGTCGCTGCTGTTCCTGTGCGTGGGCACGGCCGAACATCACATCGGCAGCCGCGATATCGAATGCATGGATATGCTTTTCGACCGCATGCCGCGCCTTGCCCGCTTGATGATGCTCGGCATCATGTGCATGTTCATCGCACCGTTCGGCATGCTCATCGCCAAATGGTCCACGCTCGTTTCGTTCGTGGATGCGCAGCAGTTCATCCTTATCGTGCTGCTTGCGTTCGGCTCGGGCGCGACGTTCATGTTCTGGGCGAAATGGCTGGGCAAGCTGTCCGGCATCGCAGGAACGCAGGAAAACGTTGAAATCTCCGTATTCCGCAGCGAATGGACAGCCGTGGGCATCATGGCCATCATCGCCATCGTGGCCTGTATCGGGCTTCCCGGCTTGTCCTACGCCTTCGTTGAGCCCTATGTCGAAAGTGTCTACGGCGTTGGAGGCCAGAACATCAGCAACGATTTCCTCTGGATTTGCTCGCTGTTGGCCGTCGTCATCGTGCTCTTCCTGTTCGTGGGCTTGAAGCCGAAGAAGTCGCAGAAGCGCACCACCGTGTATCTCGCCGGCGTCGGCGTGAATTCCGATGCGCGCGTGTACCGCAACTCGCTCAACGGGGAATCGGTCGCAACCTCGCGCAACCTTTACCTCGACGGCTTGTTCGGCGAGAAGCGCATCAAGCCGCTCGGCGAATGGATCTGTTCGGCACTCATCGTCGTTGCCCTGGTGTTCAGCGCCGTCGGCATGCCGTTCATGATGTAGAGAAAGGATACATCGAATGTCTTTCCTCTTTGCAATAATCGCTTCGATCGTGTTCGCGATCTTCGCACCCATCATCGGCTGCCTTCTCGCAGGCATCGACCGCGTGCTGTCAGCTAAGATGCAAGGCCGCGTTGGCCCTCCGCTGCTGCAGCCGTACTACGACGTGCGCAAGCTTCTGGAAAAAGAAGACGCCTCGATCAACGGGGTAGACGGCATCTACATGACCGTCGCGCTCGTGTTCACCTGCTTTGCGGGCGGCATCTTCTTCAGCGGTGGCAACCTGCTGATGAGCACGCTTGTGATCACCATGGCGGCCCTGATGTTCATCATCGCGGCGTATTCCTCGCGCTCTCCGTATTCCGAAGTGGGCGCTGGCCGCGAGACCATCGCCGTTATGGCCTACGAGCCGATGGTGTTCTTCATGTGCATCGCCTTTTACCTGGTAACGGGCTCGTTCGATTCCGGTTCGGCCTTCGGACTGAGCTTGCCGCCGTTTGTGTTCATCTGGCTCGCGTTCATCGGCTTCTTGTTCATTCTCACCATCAAGCTGCGCAAGTCGCCGTTCGATCTGTCTATGGCAGAACATGCGCATCAGGAACTCGTTCGCGGCATGACCACCGAGATGTCGGGCAAGACGCTCGCCAAGGTGGAAATCATGCACTGGTGCGAAACCGTGCTGTTCCTCGGCTGGACCGGCCTGTTCTTCATCTGGTCGAACCCGCTTTCCATCATCCTCGCCATCGTGGTCGCCATCGTTGCGTTCCTGCTTGAGATCTGGATCGACAACAACTTCGCCCGCGTTAAGTGGCAGGCAATGCTGAAATCCGCATGGGCTGTGGCGCTGGTGTGCGGCGCGGTCAACATCCTCGTGCTTATGTTCTTGTAAGGAGGCCCAATGAGTTACTTGACTAAATCTCCCTGGGTAATCCACTACGACGCCTCGAGCTGCAACGGCTGCGATATCGAAGTGCTTGCGGCGCTTTGCCCGGGCTTCGATGCCGAACGCTTTGGCGTGGTGAACACCGGCAATCCCAAACATGCCGACATCTTCCTGGTCACGGGTTCGGTGAACGAGCGCAACCAGGAAGTCGTGAAGCAGATTTACGAGCAGATGCTCGAGCCGAAAGTCGTGGTTGCGTGCGGCATCTGCGCATGCTCCGGCGGCATTTTCCACGACTGCTACAACGTGTTGGGCGGCGTGGACAAGGCGATCCCCGTCGATGTGTACGCGCCGGGTTGCGCGGTGCGCCCCGAGGCGATCATCGATGCCGTTGTTCAGGCGATCGGCATTCTCGACGAGAAAAAGAAGGCACTCGACGCTGCCAAGAAGGGAGCGTAAGAACATGGCTTTGGAAACCAATTACATCCCGCTTGAGCTTGCGGATTTGCACGATAAGGCCGCCGAACTCAAAAAGGCAGGCTACCGCTTCGTGCAAACGCACGCGGTGAACACCGATGAGGACGGCATCGAGCTGTACTACTCGTTCATGAAGGACGACGTGCTCGACAATTACGTGGTGAAGGGCGTCACGCCCGAGATGCGCGTTCAGAGCATCTCCGACTTGTTCATCGGCAGCTTCGTGTTCGAAAACGAGGCGCGCGAGCTGTTCGGCGTGAACATGACCGACATCGCCATCGACTTCGGCGGCACCATGTACATGCCTGCTGAAACCGAGCCGATGACTTTCATGTCGCCTGAGATGAAGGCGGAAAAGGAAAAGGCCAAGAAGATCGCTCTGGCTAAGGCCGCGAAAGCTGCCAAGGCCAAGAAAGAAGCCGAGGAAGCTGCCAAGAAGGCCGCTGAAGGCGATACTGTCGGCGAAGGCGCAGAAGCTCCTGCCGCTGAAGAGAAGCCGGCTAAGAAGCAGTATGCAACCCTCGAGGAGGAAATCGCCGCCAAAACGGCCGGCATGGACCCTGAGAAGGCCGCTAAGGTGCGCAAAGCGCTCGAGGCTAAAGCCGCACGCGAGGCAGCCCAGAAGGGAAGTGATCAGTAATGGGTAAATCCAGCATCATCCCCTTCGGTCCTCAGCACCCGGTGCTGCCGGAACCGCTGCATCTCGACCTGGTCGTTGAAGACGAGAAGGTTATCGAGGCCATTCCGCAGATCGGCTTCGTGCATCGCGGCTTGGAGCGTTTGGTTCAGACCAAGGATTACAACCAGTTCATCTACGTCGCAGAACGCATTTGCGGCATTTGTGCGTTCGGCCATTCCTATGGGTACGCCGAAACGGTTGAGAAGCTGATGGGCGTGGAAATCCCCACGCGCGCGGAATACCTGCGCGTTATCTGGCACGAGCTGTCCCGTGTGCATTCGCACATCCTGTGGCTCGGCCTTGCTGCCGACGCGTTTGGCTTCGAGAGCTTGTTCATGCATTGCTGGCGCTTGCGCGAACGCGTGCTCGACGTGTTCCAGAAGACCACCGGCGGCCGCGTGATCTTCTCCGTGGTGAAGGTCGGTGGCGTGCAGCGCGACATCGACAAGAGCCAGTTCGATTACATGATCCACACGCTCGAGGGCATCAAGGACGAATACGCCCAGCTGTGCAAGGCGTTCCTGGATGATTCTTCCGTGCGCAACCGCTTGGTGGGCGTTGGCCACATCAGTCATGAAGACGCCATCGCTGCAAGCATGGTCGGCCCGTTCGGCCGCGCATCCGGTATCGAATACGACATCCGCGCGATGGGCAACGGCGGCTACGGTTATTTGGACGACTTCAAGATGATCACGTCCGACCAGGGCGACTGCTTCGCTCGCGCTGAAGTGCGCGCTAAGGAAGTTTTGCAGTCCATCGATATCATCGAAGAGATGATCGCGAAGATCCCCGAGGGCGATATCAGCGTTGCCGTTAAGGGCAACCCGGCCGAGGGCAGCGTTGCGAGCACCGTGCTCGAGCAGCCCCGCGGCGAATGCTATTACTTCGCCAAGGGCAACGGCACCAAGTACCTCGACCGCATGCGCATGCGCACCCCCACGAGCATCAACCTCGCCGGCATGGCAACGGCGCTCGCGGGCTGCGACGTGGCCGACGTGAACATGATCATCCTTACCATCGACCCTTGCATCAGCTGCACGGAAAGGTAGTGATATGGGAGCATTCAAACTGGGAACGATGACGCTCGCGTCCATCTTCAAAAAGCCCGAAACCATCATGTACCCGACCGTGGTTCCCGAGCCTCCTCAGGGTTTGAAGGGCCAGATTCTCTGCGATGTGGACACGTGCATCCTGTGCGGCATCTGCGCGAAGTCCTGCACCTGCGACTGCATTCGCGTTGATAAGGCCGAGCGCGTTTGGGCGATCAACCATTATCAGTGCGTGCAGTGCGGATATTGCGTAACCTGCTGCCCGAAGAAGTGCCTCACTATGGACCCGCACTATGCCAAGGTCGCAGGCAAGATCGAAGAAGAGGTTTTCGCCGTGCCCGAGCAGGAAAAGCCCGCTAAGAAGGCCGAAGGGGAATAGGGGAATAGCGCCAATCGAACAAACGGTACGTTAAGCGTGTAGACTTTTTCTTTCTAGCGTAAGCGGGCGGGGAAACACTGCAAACCTGCTAAACTAAATAAGTTATACCGAATAAGTCGGATGCATAACGCTTCCGACTTATTTGCAGCTAGAGACGGGAAGTTATGGCGCAGGAACCTGAACAGATAACGCAAGCGCAAGAGCCGGAGGTTTCGAACAAGATCCTCACGGTTCCGAACGTGATTTCGTTTATCCGCCTGTGCATGGCGCCCGTGTTCTTGGTTCTGCTGTTCAACGACAACAACATTGCCGCGGCCATTCTGTTTGCCATTGCGGCTGCAACCGATTTCGTCGATGGTCAGATTGCCCGTCGCACCAACCAGGTTTCGAAGTTGGGGCAGCTGCTCGACCCGGCTGTCGACCGTGTTCTCATGATTTGCGCGGTGATCGGTTTGATGATCGTGGGCAGGCTGCCGATTTGGATTGTTGTCATCGTCCTTGTGCGCGATTTGGGCCTTTTGGCTGGTCAAGCGTATCTGCTGAAGAATTACAACGTGCGCGTTGCCGTGATTTACCCCGGTAAGTTTGCGACAACCTTCTTGTTCATAGGCCTTGCTGGTTTGCTCATCAACATGCCGCTTATCGCTGGGCTTGGTGTATGCGACTTTGGTTGGCTACCCGGCTTCAACGCAGCATCGTGCTCATGGGGCATTTGGCTTGTGTATCTCGGCCTGCTCGTTGGGCTGTTCACCACCATCTACTATATCGTGAAGGGCGTCCAGGGCTTTATCGCTGCACGAAAGGCGATGAATTAGCGTGGCAACGTCTTCGAACAAGCGGCCTTCTACGCGCAGCTCTTCAAGCCAGCGCTCAAGCGCGAACGCGCGCTCGACGCGCAGCACGTCAAACCAGCGTCAAGCGCGAGCTTCTCAACCGCGTTCTTCCGCGAAGAAAAGCGTATCTGCCAGCCAGCCTGTTGTTACGGTGCTCAATCCTGTTTCCCAAAACGGGAAAACAACGTATACGCAGCAAAAGCCGCGCAACGCCTCCAACGGGCGCACGAATGCGCGATCAAATTCCGGCAGCCATGCACGCACAGGAGCGGGGCGCGCTACCGGGTCAAGGCAGCCAAGCCGCACTCGTTCTACCAAAGTGGGCAATTCTTCGCGCACGGTGAACATGTCGAATTACGCATCGCGCGGTTCGGCGTCTAAGAAATCGGGCGGCGCAGCTGCGGCCACCGTATTCGGTGCAATCGCCGCTGTGTTCGCGGCAATCGGCCGGGGAATCGCGGCCGCCGCTAAAGCTATCGCGCATAACAAAGTTGGGCGCATTGTAGCTGCCGTCGTGATCGTTATCGCGATCATCGGCATTGCAGATACAGCCGCAAACTGGGATAAGGCATACTCGGGCGTGAAGGTCGGCACGGTGGATGTGTCCGGCATGACCAAAGAACAGGCGGCTGAGGCAATCTCAGCCGCATACGAGCCCCAATTGTTGCAAACAACAGCGATGATCTTCGCGAACGAAGAGGCCCGATCTTATCTGAACGATGAAATCGCCCAAGCTGAGGACAAGGCTCAGGCCGAACAGATTTCCGTCGAGGAGGCGCGCAACGACAACAAGCTGTGGACGGCAACCAAAACATCGGTTGGAGCCACGCTACCTGCCGATGATCTCGCCCAGGCAGCATTGGAAGTCGGGCGTGAAAACGGCGGCATTATCGCCCGTTTGGGAACGCTCGTTTTCGGCACCACGGTTGACGTTACGCTCGATTACGACGACGAACTCATCAACTCGCTTGGCAATGAGATCGACCTCACATTAGGTGACAAGCGCATCGACGCCGATATCGAGGTTGTGAACGGTGTGGCGAGCGTTGTCGACCCGCATGACGGCATGATGGTGAACCGTGAAACGCTGAAAACCAAGCTCACCGAGATTTTCACCAAGACGAACGCAGATGGCTACTTCATTGCCACGGTTGAAAGCGCGCCTTCGCGCATCAGCACGTCAGAAGCGCAGAAGGTTGCCGACGCGGTTAACCAAGCGATTCGATACGGAGCAAAATTCACGTACAAGAACACGCAATGGAGCGCCGACGCCGCACGCCTCGGCACGTGGGTAATCACCTGCGTCATTCCAACCGATAACGGTTACAAGCTGAGCGTCGGTTTCGACATCGAAACTGCCAAAAAGGACTTGATGAACAACATCAGCACCGCGCAAGAAAACGGTTCGGTCAAGGTCGCATTTAATAAAAACGGCGACAACATCGAGGTAACCACGAGCGGGGACACGCAGGCCCCCGATGTTACCGGCGCAGCCGTTTCTTTGAACACAACGCTGTTTATCGATGATGCGGGCCTCGCTTGGTCTGCCTCTGCGCCCACGAGCGCGACTGAAGTCGCTGTTTCCGAAACCGATGTTCCGCAAACGCTTTCGCTTGAGGATGCGCAGTCGATGGGCTTGGTTGCCGTTATCGGCACCTACACCACGGAATATTCCACGTATGACGGCACGGAGAACCGCAACTACAACATTCATCGCGCGGCCGACCTGCTCAACAACTCCATCGTCAAGGCGAGCGGGGGAGAATGGTCGTTCAACGACATCGCCGGCTTCTGCAACGAGGAAGCGGGCTTCAAGTCCGCCGGCATCATCTTAGATGGCGAATACACCGATTCAATCGGCGGAGGCATTTGCCAGGTGGCAACGACCGTGTTCAATGCCGTATTCGAATCCGGTTTGCCGGTTGTTCAGCGCAGCAACCATTCGCTCTACATCGCAAGCTACCCTGAAGGCCGCGACGCTGCCGTAAGTTATCCCGACTTGGATTTGATCTGGGAAAACGATCAGGAAAGCGATGTGCTCGTGCTCACTTCGCACACCGATTCCACTGTCACGGTTACACTCTTGGGCGCTCCGACCGGCTATACGGTTGAATCGATCACCGGCGAATGGGAAGAGGGCGAAGCGTACGACGTTCAGCAAAAGGTCGACGAATCGTATGCCTCAGGCGTGGCAATCGTGACCACGGTCGGCGTTGACGGCAGCTCCATCAGCGTTACGCGCATCGTGCGCGACAAGAACGGGGAAGAGGTGCGCCGCGATGTGTTCAGCAGCTTCTACGATCCCAAGGACGAGGTTGTGACCACCGGCCCCGATACCGAGATCGACCTCGACAAATACAAATCCGACCTAGCAGATTAACGAGACCAGAAACGCACCATGAAACGAATTTGCGAACATACCAACCATTCCGTGCTGAAATGCCTGATAGCTGCAGTATGCGCTCTGAGCATGTGCGCAACTCTGTGCTTGCCGGCTTCTGCTTGGGCAGAAGTGCGCAAGGCCGACATCATCGGCGATTCGACCGTTGAAGCGCTCGACCTCACGGTTGCTCAATGCCCCGATGTTGAAGCCACGTACGCCTGTTTAATGGATTCAGACGGCAACATTTACTTCCAGCGCGACGCTACCACGTCCGCCACCATCGCATCGGTTACCAAGATCATGACCGCAATCGTGGCCTGCGAAAACGGCGATCAAAACGGTTCTGTTACCGTGAGTGCAGAGGCAGCCGAGATCGGCGAATCATCTGCCGGGCTCGAAGAGGGCGACGTGATGGATTTCGATTCCGCCTTGAAGGCGCTGCTGGTGCCTTCGGGCAATGACGCTGCTATCGCGCTTGCTGAAACGGTTGGCAGCTACATGATCAGCAAAGACCCGTCACTTGGAACCGATCCCAAGCAGGTGTTCGTCGACGCGATGAACAAAAAGGCGCAAGAGCTGGGCTGCCAAAACACCGTGTACGAAAATCCGCACGGCCTCGATTACGACGAATACGCAGGCAATTTGCACAGCGACGCAATCGACCAGGCTCTTATCGGGCGCTGTGCGATGGGCATCACCAAGATCAAGAACATCGTTTCCGGCGGATCGACCACCATCATCGTGAGCCGCGATGGATCCCCTGAAGAAATCGAGCTGGAAACCACTGACCTTTTGCTCGATTGGTACGAATACGCAAACGGCATCAAGACGGGCCTCACCGATTCCGCAGGTTACTGCTTTTCCGGTTCTGCTTCAAACGGCTCGCTCGATTTGTACGCAGTAGTGCTTAACTCCAGCTCAAGTGAACAGCGCTTTTACGATGCCATGAACCTGTTCGAATGGGGATACGAGCATATCGTCGACTATAAACTGGCGAATAGCCCGCTCACGGCAAGCCTCGACACCGATTCCTCCAAAAAGCAGGTGCCCGTGGTGGCAAAAGCTGTTCTTGCCGACTGGCTCGATAAAACGGTCGATGTGACGCTCTCCAATCCCGATGAAACCGTGCGCCTGTTCGACTTGAACGGAAACGTTTCGCAAGAAGTTACACTCAATGAGATCCATGGGGCTGTGAAAGCCGGCGACAAAGTAGGAACCATCCGCTTTTACCAGCACAACAACGTGATTGAAACGATGGATCTGATCGCATGCCACGATGTAGATGCGCCTGATTTCCTGGAGACGCTGAGCATCATGTGGACGCGCTTTACAGCTGGATTCACGGGAGCGCAAACCGTGGCAACTGCGGAAATTTACAACACGCCCACGCTGATTAACGACAAAACCAGCACGTCTTAGGCTTATACGCAAAGGAGCAAACATGACTGAAATATGCCCGATATGCAACAACGAAATCCAAGGCGATGAGGGAACGTGTCCGTTTTGCGGCTTCAAACTGCTCGGTTCCACGCAAAGTTTTAAGCCGGTCAGCTTGCCTGAGGATGAAATTCTGCATGTTAAGAAAGTAAAATTCCGTCCCGCCTTGCGCGTTGTGCGCGGCCCGCAAGACGGCGCTTCGTTCGACATCGAGGAAGGCGCGCACGTTATCGGCCGAAATCCGCATTGCGACATCTTTCTAAACGACATGACTGTTTCGCGCAAGCATGCAACGCTCGACCGCATCGGCGATATGTGCACTATCCGCGATGAGAACTCCTTCAACGGCGTTTGGGTGAACAACGAAAGCGTTGATAAGCTGAAGCTCGAAATTGGGGATATCATCCAGATTGGCGCATTCACGTTGATTTTTGAGGAGAACTAATCGGGCCGCTTGCCGATGCAACCAATTCGGGTTCAGCTAGGCAGGCAACCTCTTGCTAGGATTGATGAAGAGAGAATGACTTCGGGGAAGTTGAGGTAACCGAGAATGCTTTTGAGCGGAAACGAAGCAATCGCGCAGGGCGCTTGGGAAGCGGGCGCCACCATCGGCGTTGCATATCCGGGCACGCCCTCCACGGAAACTATGGAATGCTTTGCCAAAAAAGAAGGCGTGTACGCCGAATGGTGCACGAACGAAAAAGTCGCTGTTGAAGTGGGCCTGGGTGCTTGCGCAGCGGGTTCGCGCGTGCTTGCAACGATGAAGCATGTGGGCGTCAACGTTGCCTCCGACCCGCTTTTCACCTCGGCATACACGGGCGTGAACGGCGGTTTCGTCATTTTGGCTGCCGACGATCCCGGTATGTATTCTTCCCAGGATGAGCAGGATTCCCACTGGTACGCCCAAGCGGCACACATTCCCATGCTTGACCCGTCCGATTCCGCTGAGGCGTTGGAGTTCACCAAGCGCGCGTACGATCTGTCCGAGGAATTCGATGTGCCGGTATTCATTCGTTCAAGCGTGCGCATCTCCCATACGAAAACGCCCGTTGAACCCGGTGAGCGTGTTGAAGTTGCGAAGAAGCCTTATGAGAAAGACGCTTCCAAGTGGGTGATGATGCCCGCGTTTGCGAAGCCGCGCCGCATCGTTCAGCTTGACCGCATCGAAAAGCTTAAGGCGTTTGCGGATTCGACCGACCTGAATCGCGCGATCATGAAGGACACCAAGGTCGGCATTATTTGTGCTGGTGCGGTTTACCAGCACGTGTGCGACGCATTGCCGGATGCTTCGATCTTGAAACTCGGCCTGAGCTGGCCCGTGCCGGAGCAGAAGATCGCAGATTTCGCCGCTGCCGTCGACAACGTGTATGTGGTTGAAGAAGCGAGCGAATACTTGACGCTGCAGGTACGTGCGTTGGGTATCAACTTGGCCGACTTTGCCGCTCCGTTGCGTGCTGATGGCGAGCTTACTCCCGGCCTTATCCGTGCAGCGTTTGGAATCGACGATCCTGCGCACCAGGCAACGCCTGGCGACATCCCCGGTCGTCCGCCGGCGCTTTGCCCCGGTTGTCCGCACCGTTTGGTGTTCAAGGAGCTCTCGCGCGCTAAATGCATCGTAACCGGCGATATCGGCTGCTATACGCTCGGAACGCTTCCGCCGCTGTCTTCGATGGACACGTGCCTTGACATGGGCGCTTCCATCTCGATGGCTCATGGCTTCGAGCTCGCGTTAGAAGGGGAGGATCATCGCCCCGTAGTCGCCATCATCGGCGACTCCACGTTCGGACATTCGGGCTTGTCGTCGCTTATTTCCACGGTGTACAACCAGGGTGTGGGCAACATATGCATTCTCGACAATCGCACGACGGCCATGACCGGCCGTCAGGGCAACCCCTTCAACGGTGAAACGCTTCAGCATCGCCCCAGCCGCGAACTTGACCTTGTCGGTGTGATCAAGGCGTTAGGCGTTGAAGATGTTACGCTGATCGATCCTATGGACATGAAGGCGGTCCGCGCCGCCATCAAGCACGCGACCGTCGAAGCGAAAGATCAGCTGTCCGTGATGGTATTCAAATCACCGTGTGCGCTTCTTCATCGTCAGCGTAAGGCCGCCTATGTGGTCAACGGCGACTGCAAGGCCTGTGGCGTGTGCACCACGCTTGGCTGCCCTGCAATTTCGAAAGACCCTGATACCGGGTGTGCCGTCATCGACACGGCAATGTGCATCGGCTGCGGGCAGTGCGCTCAGTACTGCGGCTTTAAGGCAATAGAGCAGCTGAGCGGCGAGGAAGGGGAGTAATCATGAGCAACGTTACGGTTCTTCTCTGCGGCGTGGGCGGTCAGGGCACTATTACCGCCGCCGATCTTCTTGCGCGCGCGGCACTTGCAGCTGGCAAGCAGGTTAAAGTTTCCGAGATTCACGGCATGGCCCAACGCGGCGGCGCGGTGACAACGGTGGTGCGCTTCGGCGATGATGTTGCCACTATGGTTGCCGATATCGGCTGCACAGATTGCATCGTGTCGTTCGAAACGACCGAGGCTCTGCGCAATATCGCTTACTTGAAGGAAGGCGGGTTCCTGCTCGTCGCCGATCAAACGATCAAGCCTTTGCCCGTGGCCTGCGGAAACGCACAGATGCCCGCGGGAGCTCAAAAGCGTCTGAGCGATCTGGGCGCCGTGCTTATCCCCGCAGCTCAGCTTGCAGCAGAAGCGGGTAATGCTAAATGTGAGAACGTTGCAATTCTGGGCGCTCTGGAAACGCGCTTGAATTTCGGACGCGATTTGTGGATCAACGTGATTGAGGGGCGCGTTCCGCCCAAAACAATTGAGGCCAATATCGCTGCGTTCGATTTGGGCTACTCGTTCGCTTCTTCTGATTGCTAACCGCTAGGCATGCATGAGCGCTCCCGTCGGCAGATTCGCACCGAGCCCTACGGGGCGCATGCATGCAGGCAATATCTATGCGGCGCTTGCTTGCTGGCTGCTTGTGAAGTCACAAGGCGGCAGCATCGTCCTGCGTATCGAAGACCTTGATCGAGAGCGATCGAAACCCGAGCATATCGATGATGTCCAGCGCGATTTCGAAAGCCTGGGTCTTTTTTGGGACAAGGGGCCGTACTTCCAAAGCACGCGCGATAACGTTTATGAAGAAGCGTTTCAGGCGCTTTCTCAAACACATAGCGTGTATCCCTGTTTTTGCACGCGCGCGAGCTTACACGCTGCTTCAGCGCCTCATAGGGGAGAAAAGTTTGTATATCCCGGAACGTGTCGCAGCTTAACAGCGGATGAGCGCGCAGAACGAGCGACTGAAAAAGCCCCCGCCTGGCGCGTCGAAGTGCCGGATTCTAAGATTTCCTTCACCGACTTGATCCAAGGCCCATATAAGCAAAATCTTGCAACCGACTGCGGCGACTTCGTTATCAAACGGTCCGATGGCGCTTTCGCTTATCAACTGGCTGTGGTGGTCGACGATGCCGAGCAGGGGATTACCCACGTTGTTCGAGGCATGGACCTGCTTTGCTCGACGCCTCAGCAGATGTTCTTGCAACAGGCGCTTGGATACAAAACGCCCGAATACGCCCATATTCCGCTTATGGTGGCCGAGCGCGACCGACGGCTGTCTAAGCGCGATAAAGACGCCTCGCTCGAACAACTTCTGCAACGTTTTAAGACGCCGGAAGCGATTATCGGGCATATTGCCGGCATATCAGGCCTCGCAAAAACCACCGAACCCGCAAGGCCCGAAGAACTGCTGGATTCGTTTAGCTTAGACGCGTATAAGGCACGTATAGCCGACCCGGTTCAGGTGCAGTGGCGTTAGCGCCACCGAAGCGCGTTACATGAAAAACGCGTGGTTACCTGCAAGAATACAGGCAATGTAGAATGCTTCCAGCACGATATTGACCGAAAGCACCTGGCTCATCGCCTGGATGCGATGCGTGCTGTCGAGCGGATTCATCACGAGCGCCTTCACGATGGGGTAGCTTGCAAGAAGCAAGAACGGCATCACGATCAGACCCGAAGTGAAGAAGCAGCCCGTGATGACGCCGATAGCGATGATCATCGCATAAAGGCAGCCATGATACAGGTTGCGGGCCTTTTCTCTTCCAAGCGTTACAGGTAAGGTGTGGCGTCCGGTCTCGGTGTCACGTTCGATATCGCACGTGTTGTTGGTGAACATGATCAAGCCAACGCCGATGATGGTGGGGAGGGCCCACACAAGAGCCAAGAACGTGAAATCAAGGGTGAGCGCTTGATAGGACGCAAGCGTGATCAAGCCCCCCATCACAACGCCACTCACGATTTCGCCAACCGGAAGATAAGAAATCGGCGTTTTACCAGCTGAATACACAACAACGAAGAATGCACCGATTATCGCAATGATCAGCGGAATGATTCCCGCCATGAACACGACATAAGCGCCAATAATAAACGCGACGACCAAAAAGCCGATGGCCAGACGCAGTGCCGATTTCGGATTCACGTTGTTGTAAATAAGAACGGCGTCAGACGGATCTACATCGTCTTCCTTGGAGTCCGTGCCTTTGATGCAGTCGTAATAATCGTTGAAGGTGTTGACAGCTGCCTGCATCAGAATGCTGATAGCAAGCAAGTCGAAGGCCATCACAACCGAAATGTGGTAACCGTTGGTGATCGCTGCAGCAACCGCGATGAGGCAGGGCATGATTGCAGCCGGCCATGTATGCGGGGCGGCGATATTGATAGCCATCTGCACCGTGAATCGGTTGTATGTTTTGCGCTCCGACGTTTGGTTTTCTTCAATCTCAGCCATGTTCGATCCCGCCAAATTCCTTCAAAGAGTACGAAGGACATTTTACAACAGGAGTTAGCCGAACCCGTAATAGCCGAAGGTCGTAGCGAAAAAGAGCACGCAAAGCACGACAAAAATTACGTTTGAGACGCGCTGGTCAATCTGCTTCAAGAAGCACGATACAAACGGGAACATGATCCATAGGTAGAACATGATAACAAGGCCTATGAACACATCGTTTACTATCCATGCTTGGCCAAGGATATTGCCAGGCAAGTTCGAATTATCCCAGAACGGATAAACACCGTTCGCATCAGGCTGGTTGATGATTAGGCCAAACGTGAGCTCGAGAATGCAGGCCAGCGCGATTGTGTTCAAAAACACCTGGATAAACGCGCCCCAGAGCGTCTTGCGATTGCGGATGAAATGTTCCTTGAACGGCTCAAGCACGAGGTTGAGCACAAGGGCCGCGTATCCGTAGATGCGATAGGGAACCCACCACGGGTCGAGCACGGTTGCATAATTGTCATCCACGATGCCGAAAAGCACGTCCATCGCGCCGCAGTAGGGGACTTCCATCCAATGACCCATCCAGCTGGCAAGAAAGAAGCACACCGCAAGCGTGCGCCAATAGTGCCACGTTTTAGGTTTGAAGTACGACTGCGAGAAAACTTTACGCAGCGACCATGTTTCAGAAGTCATCAACGAGCCAATCTCATGTGGGGTTGAATGCATTATGGGATAGGCTCTTTCGGATGCTCGCCGGATTTGCGAGAGTTTTTCATTCCGTTAAAAACCCTGCATATCGTGGGGGAATGCCTTAGTTTAAAATATCTTTCTCAATGTTACATAACATATATTATCGGCGTAACGATATTTCTTAAATAGGGGCTTGAACAGCGGGTTTTCAACTAAAACAAAAGCGCCCCGTTTAAGGGCGCCTTTAGCTTGTTTAATTATGTTTTATCCCCAAGTTGAGGTTCCTGTGGATGTTCCCGTTCCTGCGTTTCCCAGATTCAACCAGTTGTTGCTGCCAAACAACGCCGTGTAATCGTTCGTCTGAATTGCTTGAATTACTTGTGGCATGATATACATCATCGATGCGAAATTTAGAACGAATGCAACCACGGCGATAATCAGTCCCACAATCGATGAACGTCTCAGCGTCTTCACGATTATCGGATCCTCTGCGAGCTCCTCGATAACCGATTTCATGCGGAAATACCCAAGCACCGCAAATACGATGCTAATGCACGACAAAATTACGCCGCCAAGGAATAATGAGATGATCGCCATGATTATGGCGCCGTTGGTGACCCTGCGGGCATCTGCGATTTTGGCAGCCTTTTCAGGATTCGCGTTAAAGGAGAACCCGCGGTAAAACACGCGCTGCGAATTTTCGCGCGCCTTATCGGCGGCGGCCTTCATCGATTCCGGCGGTTCAGGTGCCCCATTTCGTTCGCAATTGTCATACGAACGTTCGTTCGTATTTGATTGTACGCTCTGGATTGGCTGATCTTGAGCATCTACGGAATCGTGCGCGTTAACAGGCTTACCCTGGACCTCGTTCGCGTCATCAGTTGGCGGCTGGTTATTCTGCTGCTGTTCATCCATGCTTGAATACTACGCTTTCGACTTTACCCCGCTGCTGCCAAAACCACCGGCACCACGTTCGGTTTCAGAAAGCTCATCAACTTCCACCGTTGTAACAACAGGCGTTTCGATTACCACCAGCTGGGCGATTCTGTCACCGCGCTCGATAACGAATTCATTTTCAGCATCAAGATTAACGAGGATTACCTTTATCGGCCCGCGATAGCCACTGTCGATTAAGCCGGGTGCGTTTACGATCGATATGCCGTGCTTGATAGCAAGACCGCTTCGAGGAATAACCAACCCCGCATATCCGTCAGGGATAGCAATGGCTATGCCGCAGTCTACGGCTTTGCGTTCAAACGGCTTCAGCGTGAGCGCCTCAGCAGAGCGCAAATCAAGCCCCGCATCGCCGGGATACGCATATTGCGGAACGCTCAGACCTTCATCAAGCTTCTTAATAGGCAATTCAATTGTGCCGTTACTCATGCTTTAACTCCTTTAGAACGCGTTCGAATTCCTCAACGCTTTGGAAGTCTTGATACACGCTCGCAAAACGAATATAGGCAACGTCGTCAAGCGATGAAAGCCTTTGTAAAACCATGGCGCCTAATTCCTTAGAGCCAACTTCGTTTTTGGCCTTCGTTCGTAAATCGTTTTCAATCTCGCTCACAACGCCCTCGATCTGAGCAGGCGAAATCGGGCGCTTTGCGCATGCGATAAGCAAACCACGCATCAGTTTAGAGCGATCATAAGCTTCAGATGACCCGTCTGCTTTCACCACAAGCAAGGGATTGTCGATAAGGCGTTCATACGTGGTGAACCGATGTCCGCATTTCAGGCACTCACGACGACGGCGAATCGCCGTATCGTCTTCTGAAGAGCGTGAATCGATAACCTTAGACTCTTCGTATCCACATGAAGGGCAAAGCATAGGTCTCCTTTAAGCTGTACGCGTACAGAGAATAAACGCTACTTGCATTTAACCATAGCTTGAAAGATACCCGTGTGCACCCAACGAAAAAACACCGTTAGCTTTATGAATTGAAAACCTGCCGTTACATAAACAGAACGATCAGCGCAGCAAAAAACAGCCACGTGCCGGTTAAGCCAAGCGCCGTTTGAAGCGTGCTCACGCCTTCGAATTCGCGCCCCTTAATCGAACCGTGGATAATCGACTGAACAGATTTCGAATTCATCAATTTGCTGGTGATTCCACTACGCAACGAACGACGAGCTTTGGTGGTCAATTCAGATTTCCTGCAGCGAGGGAAATCAATGATAACGGCATGCGCGCCCTGCCCTGCATCGAGTTTAAGAGCGCTGGTTCCGGTCATATACACTTCGTTGCTCATGATCTTCAAATCCCTTCAAAAAAAAGCTTGATAGAACTTTTGTTCGCATATATAATAAAACCGAACAAAAGTTCTTGTCAATAACTTTTTCAAACATTTGTTCGTAAGGAGAATCGAATGGCTGACAAATTAACCAAGAAGCAGCAAGCGGTGCTCGATGTCATCGAAAAGTTCATTACCGAAAAGGGTTATGGTCCCACGGTTCGCGAAATATGCGCCGAACTGGGGCTTTCCTCCCCCTCCACCGTACACGTACATCTTAAAACGCTGGTAAACGGCGGTTATATCGAACGCGATCCGCTTAAGTCGCGCTCGATCACGCTGAAAGGCGCAAAAGCGGCCACCCCTGCTCCCACGGCTGTAACAAACGTTGTTGAACCGAGTTTCAGCAAAATCGTCAATGTGCCGCTTGTTGGCAACGTTGCCGCCGGCGAACCGATCTTGGCGGAAGAAAACATCACCGATACCATTTCGCTTCCCACCGATATCGTGGGCGATGCTCCCTCGTTCCTGCTCTCCGTGCGCGGTGAATCCATGATCGAAGCCGGCATCAACGATGGCGACTACGTTGTCGTAAAGGAACAGCCGGTAGCTAACAACGGCGATATCGTCGTCGCCATCATCGACGACGGTGCAACGGTCAAGCGCTTCTATAACGAGGGTGATCACATCAGGCTTCAGCCTGAAAACTCCACGATGGATCCGATCATCACGCGTGATTGCTCCATCGCAGGCAAGGTTGTTGCGGTGTTCAGGCGTCTCTAGCGGTTTTCCGTTTCACCGAGCTCATTGTCGTTTAGCAGATATTCGGCAAATCGGTGCATATGCTGAGCTGAGCAAAAGAGCACGAGGAAGGTTCCGCCTTCTTGGTGCTCTTCTTGTACGATGTTGCAGTGCTCATGTGCGAATGAAACGAGTTTGCCGTTGCTGTAAGGAACAAGCACCTCGATAAGCCGCTCATCAGCGGATGCAGCTTTAGCAACTCGATCAATCAAGTCTTCTACACCTTCGCCGGTTTGCGCTGAAACCATTACGCTTTCAGGAAAGCGCGTAGAAAGCGCTGCTTGCTCGTCTGAGCTCAGCAAATCGCACTTATTAAGCACGAGAATTCGAGGGATGCTTGCCGCGTTAATTTGTCCGAGCACCTCGTCAACAGCGTTTATCTGATGCATGAATTCTTCGGAACTTGCATCTACAACATGGAGAATCAAGTCAGCGCCGTTGATTTCATCCAAAGTGGATTTAAACGCTTCCACCAAAGTCGTCGGCAGCTTTTTAATAAATCCGACGGTGTCGGTTATAGTGACAGCGCGGCCTTCGGGCAAAACGAGTTTCCGCGTTGTAGAATCCAGCGTGGCAAACAGCTTGTCGTAACTTAAAACGTCGGCATCGGTAAGGCGGTTGATCAGGCAGCTTTTACCAGCATTGGTGTATCCGGCCAGGCAGATCTTGAACAGTCCGCTGTCGTATCGCTTCTCACGCTGAACAGCGCGAACGCGCTCGATCTGTTTCAATTCACGTCTAATCGAAGTGATGCGCTTGCGCACCATGCGGCGGTCGACCTCGAGCTGGCTTTCGCCTTCGCCGAAGCGCGAACCAACACCACCGCCCATGCGATTCGAGGCCAAGTGAGCCCACATGCCGCGCAGCCGAGGGTACAAGTATTGATTCTGTGCGAGCCGCACTTGCAAGCGGCCTTCTTTGGTAATCGCATGCAAGGCGAAAATATCGAGAATGAGCGCCGTTCGGTCAATCACCTTCACGCTTTTGCCTACCGCGCGCTCAAGATTGGCCTGCTGCGACGGAGTGAGCTCGTCATCGAAAACAACAAGGTCAAGTGCATGGCTCCGACAGAGGTCGCCGATTTCTTCAGCCTTGCCCGAACCAACGAAGGTCTTAGGATTGGGGCTGCTCAGGCGCTGTTTCGTGCGCACAATCACATCAGCGCCTGCGGTGTCGACCAATCGCTCGAGCTCGTCCAACGATGAATCAACGTCCCAATCCTGGTCGGGAAGCTCCACACCGACGATCAAGGCGCGTTCGCGAATTTCCTCGATCTCGGTTAGGCCCGAAATCGAAATATCATCCTCGAAGCCAGTCATTTAGAGCACCGTTTCTTTGTCGCACTGCCCTATGATTTCAACCGCCTGCTGCGTCAATCGATCCAGGTCATATTCGGTTGCTTCAATCCAATGAATGCGCTTTTCCTTACGGAACCACGTGCGCTGGCGTTTAGCATAACGCCTGGTTGAAACAACGATTTGCTCGCGTGCGTCGTCGAGCGAGCAATTGCCTTCGAGCGCTTCTACGATTTCCTTGTATCCAATGGCCTGTTGAGCCGTTAAACCCTCACGGAATCCCTGATCAAGAAGGGATTCGACCTCATGTACCAGCCCCATCTTGAACATCTTGTCGACTCGCGTCTCGATACGCTTCGCTAACACCGCAGGATCTACCGAAAGCCCGATCCAGACGCTCGCATACGCTTCTGGAATATGCGCAAGTTTCTCTTTCTGCGCGGCGTAGCTTTCGCCTTCTTCGAGCATTTCAAAAGCGCGAACAACCCGCTTCACATCGTTAGGAGCGATCACTTCCGCACTTGCCGCATCACGCTCTCGCAGCAAATCCCAAAGAGCTTGATTGCCGTGATCTTCCGCATAGGTCAGATACGTATCGCGCACGACATTGCCAACCTGATCACCTTTGGGAAACTCATACGCATCAATAGCGGCGCGCACGTAAAAGCCAGTGCCACCGCAGAGAATAGGGCGTTTTCCCTTAGATCGTATTTCGGAAAACGCAGCACGCGCGTAGTCTTGAAACAACGCCGCAGAATACGGCTCGCCAGGATCAACCAGATCGAGGCCGTAATGCTTAACTAAGCGCTCATCGGGCAAAAGCTTTCCGGTACCGATATCCATCCCGGTATAGATCTGCATCGAATCGGCGCTGACCACTTCCCCGTTCAACTGAAGAGCAAGCGATTGCGCAAGGTCGGACTTTCCCGAAGCGGTTGGACCCACAACGCAAATGACGGGCAGCTCAATCGCGGGCTTACGATTACTCATCGCAGATCGAACCCTGCAAATACCACGTTTTGGCTTCTTCGATTTTGACATTCACAAACGTGCCAGCCAAAGCGTCTGCATTGCGGCAATCACCGAGCGGCGCATGAACCGTTTGGTTTTTCGGGCTCTTGCCCACCAAAAGCGAATCATTGCGTTTCGACACGCCTTCCACCAGCACTTTCACCGTTTTCCTAAGCTCCATTTGATTCTGCTTGTAAGCATTCTCCTGCACCGCTTCAACCAAACGATCGAACCGCTGCTGGATAACCTCATGCGGCGTGGAATCTTCCATCTCGGCAGCTGGCGTGCCAGCGCGTTTGGAATAAATGAACGTGAACACCTGGTTGTAACCGACCTTGTTCACCAAATCGAGCGTTGCCTGGAAATCCTCTTCGGTTTCGCCCGGGAACCCCACGATAAGATCGGTAGAAAGCGCGATGTCAGGACGAACCGCGCGCACCTTTTCAATCAATTCCAGGTAATGCTCAACGGTGTAATTGCGGTTCATCGCTTTAAGAATTCGATTCGAACCCGACTGGGCCGGCAAGTGCAAATACGGCATGAGATTGTCGAGCTCGCCGAACATCTGGATAACCTCATCGGTGAGATCCTTCGGGTGGCTCGTTGCAAAGCGCAGCCGTTCCACCCCGGTTTCTGCCACCTTACGCAGGACTTCAGCGAACTTGGGCTCGCCATACAAGTCGCGACCGTATGAATTCACGTTCTGCCCGAGCAACGTGATTTCCTTCACGCCGGCATCCACATTGGCCTGCGCTTCTTCAACGATGCTTTCCATCAAGCGCGATTTTTCACGGCCGCGCACATACGGAACGATGCAATAGGTGCAGAAATTGTTGCACCCGATCGTGATCGGCAGCCATGCCGCCCAATCATGCTCGCGTTGGGTCGGTAAGTCAGTTGAAAACTCCGAAGACTCATCCTTGATTTCCGCATGTTGCTTGCCGTCCTCTATAGCATCGAGCACAAGTGCAGGCAAGCTCGAAAGATTATGCGTGCCAAAGACCACATCGAGATGAGGAAGATCGCGGAAGAGAATCTCGCCGTCACGCTGGCCGATGCACCCGCCAACAGCAACGATACGTTTTTCGAAAGGACAACCATCGCGCAAAGGAATGTTCTTAAGCGACGCAACCTGACCCATCAGGCGAATATCCGCGCGCTCGCGCACGCAACACGTCATGAAAACAACGATGTCGCACTCTTCAACCGTGGCAACTTGCAGGGCTCCCAATGCCTCCAGCATGCCTGCAACGCGCTCAGAATCGTGCTTGTTCATTTGGCAGCCGAACGTCTGCACGCAGAACGTGGCGTTCATGAGCTGCATGGATTCGTGCACCATGTGCGCCCTTTTACTGTGCGAGATCGATTTCAGAGGGCACTACGCCGGGAAGATACTGGGCCCTGATCGAGAAATGAATGGCGGTGCGATACTCGCCATCGATGATGATGTCGGCGAACGAAGGAATGCACGCGATTTCGATGCCCACCGGCGACAAAAATCCGCGAGAAATGGCAATCGCCTTGATTGCCTGGTTCACGGCGCCAGCGCCGACAGCCTGCATTTCAACGGGGACTTGATCCTTCACCATACCGGCGATAGCGCCCGCAACTGATGCGGGGGAAGACTTAGAAGACACCTTAAGGCAGCTCGCCTGGTGCTCATCGAGGTTGTACATAGCAATCCTTCATGTAGTGCCGTAATTCGAATGCGTTTGATAATTCGATTATGTGGCGTTTTCCAACGAACGATATTTTAACCATAAGTGCAGGTAACTACAATATCGAGCCGCAAAAGCTTAGAAAATCAAAACCTGCGCATACGCGTTTCGAACACTTTGCGATTATTTATCTTCCTCGATAAGGGGTATGGAGATGCGCAATACGCTACCGGAAACCTGCACTTTGGCTTCTACATCGGATTCAAGATAATAGTTGCCCGCGATTTCGGAGAATCCCTTGAGGGCCGCGTTGCCAACAATCGACTTCTCATCTGCGGTAATGCGGATTCCCTGCCGCGAAGTTGCATGCTTGCGCTTGTTTTTGACAGGAACGGAAGATTGCGTAATGCGCACCCGGCTTAACACGTTTGGCGCAGGGTCGATGCTCTCGTTCATAATGCGACGCGCTGTACGCTCTGAAACATCCAATCCGATTTCTTTGGCTTTAACGGCAAGGTCCTCGGGATCTGCGGCTAACCCAAGACGCTTTACCACCGGGAGTGCATTTGCGTCTTTCGTAAAAAGCCGATCGAGCTTGTTTAACGTCGCCCTGCCGTATTCGTAAAGCACCGCGATGATTTCCGATGGCGACCCAAGATACACATCGCATACGCCGTTTTCTTCAAGCGCGAACTCGCACACGCAACGATTGATGTTGCGTGGGCCTCGAACGGAAACCGTTGCCCCGTCGGTCATGATGAATTCAGGAAACGATGACTGATCGGTTTTTTCTCCGAGCATATTCGTGTCGGTAACAACGCCAATCGACGTACCCTTATCGGGCTCGGAGCAAACCACGCGCGCTTCTTCAGCGTTCTCGTGAACAGAGAACAGCGCCATACCACGGCCATGCAAGCCCCACTTGTCCATGTGAGATGTATCGAGCTTCGATGTCACGCGCGGCTCGAAAATCTTCTCGTGCATCTTTACGGGGATGCCCGAGCCGTCGTCGATAACGATAAGATGGCGCTTGTTCTGATCGGTGGTCGTCGCAACGAAGATGTGCTTCGCGCCGGCATCGCGCGCATTGCGCAAGAGCTCGATCACGATATCTTCTGTGCACTTGATATCCTGCGCAGCCTGGCGTCGTTCGGCTTCGGACGTTCTCAAACGAACGAAGCCATCTCCGAAATCGGTTTCGATTCGAAGATGGCTTTCGCCGCTAACTTGTTCGACGAACTGCTCGAGATCGCCAGAGGATGTGTTATTTGGCGATGCCAATGGCGCGGCTTTCGCGAATAACGATTACCTTTACCTGACCCGGATACTGCATCTCGTTCTCGATGCGCGAGGCGATGTCGTGCGCGAGAACCGTCGTGCGCGCCTCGTCAACCTTATCGGGCTCGACCATAACGCGAACTTCACGACCCGCCTGAATAGCGTACGTGCGCTCAACGCCCTCGTACGACATGGCGATTTCTTCAAGCTTTTCAAGACGCTTCACATAGGCATCGAGCGTTTCCTTGCGCGCACCGGGGCGTGCAGCGGAAACAGCGTCGGCAGCCTGCACGAGTACATCGAGAACACTGTTCGGCTCAACATCGTTGTGATGGGCCTCAATCGCATGCACGATGTTTTCGCGCTCGCCGAAACGACGCGCAAGGTCGGCGCCGATAACAGCATGGCTGCCTTCAACCTCGTGGTCGATCGCTTTGCCGATGTCGTGCAGCAGGCCGGCACGCTTGGCGGTAACAGGGTCGAGGCCAAGCTCGCTCGCCATCACGCCGCACATGTACGCAACTTCAAGAGAATGGTTGAGAACGTTCTGGCCATAGGAAGTGCGGTAGCGCAAACGGCCAAGCGTCTTTACCAATTCAGGATGCAAGTCATGAATGCCGGTGTCGAACGCCGCCTGATCGCCGGCTTCCTGAACGCGCTCGCCCACAAAACGTTCGGCTTTCGCGAACATTTCCTCGATACGCGCCGGATGGATACGGCCGTCGGCAATGAGGTTTTCCATCGTCACGCGGCCGATTTCCCTGCGAACCGGGTCGAAGCAGGAAATGGTTACGCACTCCGGGGTGTCGTCGATAATAAGGTTCGTGCCCGTGATCTGCTCGAACGAGCGAATGTTGCGACCCTCGCGACCGATGATGCGGCCCTTCAGGTCATCGGACGGAATATGAATGGTGGACACCGTGTTTTCAACTGCATGATCGGCTGCGACACGCTGAATTGCGAGGCTCAGAATAGAGCGGGCCTTCTTATCGCACTCTGCCTTAACGCGTGCTTCGGAATCACGGATGATTACGGCAGACTCATGCGCAACCTCGTCGCGCAACGTGTCGAGAAGCTCTTCCTTAGCCTGTTCGGGAGTCATGCCAGCGACTTGCTCAAGCCTGCGACCAACTTCCTGTTCTGCTTCCTCAACATCGCGCTGACGACGCTCGACCTGGCCTTGCAGCGAAGAAATTTGATGTTCGCGCTGATCCAGAGAGCTTGCGCGACGGTCAAGAGAATCTTCGCGCTGGCTCAAACGGTTTTCTGCGGCACGGACTTCCTTTTGGCGTTCCTTAGCTTCAGCTTCTGCCTCATCCTTCATCTTCATCGCTTCGGACTTTGCCTCAACTTCAGCCTCGCGCTTAATGCTTTCGGCTTCGCGCTTGGCATCGCTGATCAGGTTGTCGGCTTCAATTTGCTTTTGTTTAGCCTGACCATTCACGAGATAGCGCGATACGACAAAACCAAGGGCGATACCTACGATGACGGCGATTATGGCTACGATTAGTTCGGTCATCATTCCCCATTTCTAATAGCAAAATGTACACAAATTTGGCCTCGCTGGAAACGAGGCATGAGAAAAATGCCCGATTTAGAATTTCATATTCGATTGTTATATCTATAAATGACCCTCAGAAAGGGGCACAACATTCTCAGTGCCCCTATGATACCGCAGATTTACAAGCTTATTCCGAATGCCTATAAAATGTGCAAAGCACACGATATTTAGGCCTCTAAATGGCATTGGTCATATACCCAATCACGCGATGCGGCACTGGCAACGCTGATAGAATAACCGCTTCTCACAAGGCGCTGAAATGCGCTGTTGCGCGGGTTTTTCGAATGTGGCGGCTTGCGTTCTATAGCAGCATAAGCGCGTTCATATTCAGCCTCGTCGGAATAACCGAATTCATAAGGAAAGCCGGGAATTGCATCGGGATCGATCGCATTCTCGCGTAGCTCGCGAGCAATACCGTCAAACCCCTTGCCCTGATTCACACGGCTTCTTATAAGCATTTCAGCGAATCGGGAATCGTTTACGATGTTCGCATTAACGGCTCGATCAAGAGCTCCTTCGATTTCTGAAGCCTCAAATCCTTTTGTAGCGAGTTTTTTACGCAACTGCGCAACCGAATGCTCACGGTAGTTAACAAGCTCTACCAGCTTGCTAAACGCGCTTTCAGAGCCATTTGATGCGTACTCCGACCCAAATACGCACTCGGCATCGCAACGCTTCTTTGAGGCGGACCTTTCCTCTTTTTCGAAGTCAAGCCCAACATGTTGCTCAAAGGAAACGTCACCCGAGCCTTCGCCGCTTAAAATACTGTCAATTTGGCTTTGAAGGCTGCGGGCAATGTCTTTGTTGTCCATGCTTATTTCTTCTTAGGCTTTTCCACAGGATTGATTTCATCAGCGTTATCGGGCCTGGTGATTACCGGAATGCCGAAGGCCTCGCGCACTTTAACTTCGAGTTCTTCCATAAGCTCGGGGTTTTCCGCAAGCGTTTGCTTGGCGGCCTCGCGCCCTTGACCAAGACGTTCTTCGCCATAGGTGTACCAAGCACCGCTCTTATTTGCGACGCCGCATTCGACGGCCATATCAACGATGCATCCTTCTTTAGAAATGCCCTCGCCGAACATAAGATCGAATTCTGCCTGCTTAAACGGAGGCGCAACCTTGTTCTTCACAACCTTGGCGCGAACGCGGTTGCCCACGTTTTCACCGTTCTTCTTAATCGTGTCAATGCGGCGGATATCGATGCGAACGCTCGAAAAGAACTTCAGCGCGCGGCCGCCCGGCGTTGTTTCAGGATTGCCGAACATGATGCCGATTTTCTCACGCAACTGGTTGATGAAGATGCAGGTGGTCTTCGACTTAGAAAGCGAACCAGCGAGCTTACGCAGTGCCTGGGACATCAAGCGCGCCTGCAAGCCAACGGTGGTATCGCCGATTTCGCCCTCGATTTCAGCGCGCGGAACCAACGCTGCTACCGAGTCGATGACAACGCAGTCGATTGCCCCGGAGCGCACGAGCATATCGCAAATCTCCAAACCCTGCTCGCCCGTATCAGGCTGAGCGATCAGCACTTCGTCAATGTCAACGCCGATGCGCGCAGCGTACACAGGATCGAGCGCATGCTCGGCATCGATGAAAGCAACTACCCCGCCTAACGCTTGCGCCTCTGCAAGAATCTGCAAAGCAAGCGTGGTTTTGCCGCTCGATTCAGGGCCGTAGATTTCAACGATGCGACCGCGCGGAACACCGCCGATACCCAAAGCCGAGTCGAGGGCAAGCGAACCCGTGGGGATCGCCTCTACCGTAAGATCGGCATCGCCTTCACCCAAGCGCATAATGGCGCCCTTGCCGAATTTGTTTTCAATCTGATCGGTTGTTCGTTTGATCATTGCATCTTTGGTTTCGCTCATCAGATCCTGCCTTTCGAGGTTTACGATACAAAACATTTTAGCGAACATATGTTTGCTGTCAAGCAATACGTCGCATAATTATCGTAAATAGTGAAGTTAACAGGAATCCAGCAAACGATACGCACGGATTACACGCGAATCCAGCACCTAGCCGACGCAGGTTACACGCGCATCCAGCACAATGAACGCAAAAGCTTAACCAAGCTCCGCCTGAAGCGCCTTCAAAGCAACAAGTACGGTCTGCTCGCGCACCTGATCGCGGTCGCCTTCGAACTCGAATCTGCGAGCCGTAGTGCCCGTCTCAGAGCTCACGCCCATATAGACGGTGCCCACCGGTTTGCCCGGCTCCGCACCCGTCGGGCCTGCGATTCCAGAAACGGAAACGGCGATGTCTACGTTCAGCGCCTTACGAGCGCCGTCCGCCATCTGTTTCACACACGCTTCGCTCACGGCGCCTTCGCCGTCCAAAATTGCGGCATCAACGCCCAACACGCCGTTCTTCACGTCGTTGACGTAGCTCACAATGCCGCCATTCACAACGCTCGAAGAACCAGGTATCGCCGTCAGCGCTCCTGCTATCAATCCGCCCGTGAGGCTTTCAGCGCATCCAATCGTTTTACCCTGCTCAGAAGCGCGGACAATAACATCGGTCGCAATTTCTCGAGCATTCAAATCCAACGCCGCGCCCGCATTGCCCTGCTCCTTCTTAGGCCCGAATCCGAACAGCTCGCGCGCTTTATACAGGTAGTCGACCATCGAGATGATCGTCAAAGCCAAAGCGATGATCATAACGACCCAGCTCACCAGGTACAGCTTATCGGCAAGCACCGCGCTGAAATCTCCAATCATGTGGGCATCTTTGATGGTGAACAAGATGATCGCGATCATCGTGAAAACGGTTTTGAACTTGCCCCAATAACTCGCGGCCACTACAACGCCATCCTTAGCGGCCATCATGCGCACGCCCGAAACGATAAACTCGCGCGCAAGAATGATAAGCACTACCCAGCTCGGAAGAACGCCGAGCTCAACCAAAGCGACAAGCGCGCCGGCAACGAGGATCTTGTCCGCAAGCGGGTCCATGAACTTACCGAAATTTGTTACCTCGTTGCGGCTGCGGGCTAAATAGCCATCAAGCCAGTCGGTGCACGAAATGATGATGAACACGATAACGGCTAAAACGCGCTTGGCGTCATCACCCAAAAAATGAAGCCCGAGCCATTCCGGCCAAGGACTCAAAAGAATAACGACGAACAAGGGCACAAGAAGAATGCGAACGATGGTAATGAAGTTAGAAGGCGTCGCTATGGTGTTCGGATCTACGGGCTCGCGCGTAGGCGCAGCGTTTTTCGCCATTATCTATTCGCCTTCCATCTCGTAAAGCAAGGTATCGGTAATGGTAACACGCACAATCGAGCCCGGCTCGCCCTCCGCCACAAACGTCACGCCGTCAACATCGGGCGCCTGACACATAGCACGGCTAAACAACTGCCCGTCTTCTTCATAACCGCAGATCAAAACATCCATCTGCGAGCCAACACGCGCTGCTATGCGCGGCATGCAAGCCGCATCGGCCGTATCGCGCAAAATCTGCGTACGCTCGTTTTTGGTATCCTCATCAACTTGATCGTCCAAATCGAATGCACGGGTGCCTTCCTCGCGCGAATACGCGAACACGCCGACGTAATCGAATTCCGATTCCGTAACAAAGTCGACAACCTCTTCAAACTGGTCGTCCGTCTCACCAGGGAATCCCGCAATAAGCGTGGTTCTCAACGTCGCATCGGGAATACGCGTTCGTATGCGCTTTATCAAGCCGAAGAAATCCTCCGCACTCCCCTTGCGGTTCATCCGTCGAAGAACATCGGGGTTCACATGCTGCAAAGGCAAATCGAAGTAATTGCAGATATTATCGTGAGCAGCAACCGCTTCGATCAAATCATCGGTAACGCCCTCGGGTTGAATGTACATCACCCTAAACCACGTGTCGCTAAATTCATCTGCAAGCGCGCCCATGAGCCAAGCTAGCGTGGAGGGCTCATCGAAATCGGCGCCCCATCGGCCCGTATCCTGAGCGATCAAAATGATTTCACGCGCACCGTTCTCGACCAAACGCGCGACCTCGGCACGAATATCGGCATACGCAAAGCTGTGATACCTGCCGCGAATGTACGGAATGGCGCAATACGAGCAGAAACGGTCGCAGCCATCAGAAATCTTGACGTAGGCGCTCACAGGCGCGGGCCTATGGGCTGAAAGATGCTCGTACCCATAGGAAGGCAGATCCGCGCGCTCAACACCGAAAAGCCCGTCAACCACATCGACGATATGATCTTCATCGGCGCACGGAACAAACGCTCCCGCTTCCTCGAGCTCGGCTTCCAGATCGGCTCCGTAACGCGCAGGCATGCAGCCGGCAACAATGAGATGCGCATCACCCTGTGCTACGCTTTCGTACCCGGCAACCTCGAGAATGGCCTCGATGCTTTCCTCGGTAGCAGCCTGGATGAACGAACAGGTGTTAACGATCACGCATTTCGCCTGCTCAGGGTCATCTATCACCGAATAGCCCGCATCGATAAGCCTATCGGTCATATGGGCGGTATCAACCTCGTTTTTGGCACAGCCCATGGTGACAAAGCTGACCGTCAGCGCGGAAAGATCAAGATTCAACGACATGTCAAACCTATCGATAGTTGTTGTATTGAAGCGGTTGGCCGTAATCTTGGTCCTTTAAAAACGCGATCACTTCCTGCAATGTGTCGCGCGACCCAGAGGAAACGCGCAGCTTGTCGCCCTCGATTTGGACCTTGCACTTCAGTTTCGTGTTGCGAATGTCCTTGGAGATTTTGCTGGCGGTATCCTTGTCGATGCCCTCGATGATGCCGCCTTCTTTGATAACCGTTTGACCTGCAGCTGATTTCGCTTCTCCCCACTTGACGGACGTAAGTTCGATACCGCGGCGCATCAGCTTGCTCGAAAGCACATCGATCACCTGGCCCGCAACGAAGTCGCTCGGCGCTTTCACCGTGAATTTGCGCGCGTTCTTGTCAAGCGTTACCTCGGCGCCCGAACCCTTCAGGTCGTAACGCTGGGAAAGCTCCTTCTTCGTTTGCTGATACGCGTTATCCACTTCCTGCATGTCCACGGTGGACACGACGTCGAAGCTTGATTCTTTAGCCATGATTCATTCCTTTCTAAAGTACTGCGCAAAACTTAAGAAGCCGAGCTGCTCGACGAACTGGTTGAAGTCGAAGAGCTCGATGAGCTGCTCGAAGCTGCAGACGCATACACGCCGTTATCGATATTCCACTGATTCAGAATCTCGTTGAAGTCGACCGTATAGGCATACATTCCGCCGTAATCTTCATCGGATTCGAGCGTAACCGCTTTGCCGTCGACCTTCAGAGAAAGGCTGTCGGGGCGATACGTGGTGATAGTCCACGTGCCCGTCACGTTCACGACCGTTTCCTTGGTATCAGTGAGCGTTTCGGCATCGGTCATCTCACCATCGGTATAGATTTCCACGTAGCACGAATCACCGCTTTCCGTCACGCAGTAAGAAACGACCGCGGCTGATGGGGCAACCTTTTTAGCTTGCGTTTCCTCTTCGGCTTTAGCGTCGTCCTCGCCCGTGGTATCGGAAATGCCGGAAACAGGCAGCGTGGAAACGTCGGTTGAGGAAGTCGAACCATGCTGGCCGAACAGCAAGGTGAGAACCACTACAACGATTACGACCACGAGCACAATAACCAAAATAATGGGAAGCTTGCTCATGATGGGATTGGGAGCAGCCGGGCCCTTGTACATGTTGCCGTATGCCGGGTCGAGCGATCGGCGCGAACCGCTGCGCGCGCTTGTTCCGCGATGCACGCTTGCAAGCTCGCGATACCGAGCGTTGGAATAACCGCCCCGATGGCTCGACTCGAAAGATTGGCCGTTCATCGACGCATCGCGGCCGTGACCATAATCGTTGCGCGCGTATTCGGTGCGGTCATCGTACACACGGCGGCCAAGGGTGCCCTGCCGCGTCGCACGGGCCTCTTCGCGCTGATCCTCCTCACGCGCTCGTGCGCGCTCGCGCCTGTTTTCGCGCGAGCTTTCAATGCGCGTATTGTGGCCGATGCTGAAAGAACCTGTGCCCACAGCCGTGTTCGTCGTACGCGCCCTGCTCACTTGATTCGCATACGCTTCATCGAGGTATTTCTCGACGATCTCTGTCGGGTTGAGCCCGAGAAAACGCGCATACGCGTTGATCATGTTACGCGAATATCCGCGCGGAGGCATCGCCTGAAAGTCGCCGCGCTCGATAGCGCGCACGATATCGGGCCTGATGCGGAGCCTGCGAGCTACCTCATCCAGCTGATACCCCTTGCGTTCGCGTGCTTGCTTAAGGATTTCACCCGACGTCATGGTGTCCATTCCTTAGCACCTCCCTTAAGCGTCGTTGTTTTCGAACGCCTTAAGCGTTTCGAGCTCCATGGCATCAACTAACACTTCACGCGGTTTGCTGCCATTCGGAGGCCCAACAATGCCCTTATCTTCAAGCATGTCCATTATACGGCCTGCGCGCGAATAGCCAACTTTCAGCTTGCGCTGGATATTAGACGTGGAACCGAGGCCGCTCGACACCACGATATCGGCAGCTTCCCAGATCAGCGGATCATCATCGGTGCAGCTGCCATCTCCGCCCGCCGGGTCTGACGCGCCCAGCGTGATGAGATTGGTTTTCAGAATCTCGTCATGATATTCGGGCGTGCCCTGCTCCTTAAGCTTTTCAACAACCTCGTTGATTTCGTCCTCAGTCACAAAGCAGCCCTGAATACGGCGCGGTTTTGCATATTCGGGTTTGGAAAGAAGCAGGTCGCCATTGCCGATAAGGCTCTCAGCGCCGGAAACGTCCAAGATAACGCGACTATCCAAGCCCGAAGCAACATTGAACGACATACGGTTGGTGATGTTCGCCTTGATCAGGCCCGTTACCACGTTCGCCGAAGGACGCTGCGTTGCAACGATCAAATGAATGCCGGCTGCACGCGCGAGCTGGGCAATACGGCTAATGGAGAACTCGACTTCCTTGCCTACGTTCATCATCAAGTCGGCGAGCTCATCGATGATGATCACGATGTACGGAAGCTCGATTGCCTCTTCGTCGTCGATTTCCTTAGCTTGAATCTTGGCGTTGTACTGTCCGATGTTGCGGCAACCCACTTTCGAGAACACCTTCAAACGGCGCTCCATCTCGGCAACGCCCCATGAAAGCGCGCTGGCGGCTTCCTTAGGCTCGGTCACAACGGGAACGTAGAGATGCGGAATGCCGTTGTAGGGCGTGAATTCAACGCGTTTCGGGTCAATCATGATGAAGCGCACCTCGGCAGGGGTTGCGCGCATGAGCATCGACATGATCATGGCGTTGATGCCCACCGATTTGCCGGAACCGGTGGTGCCGCCGATAAGCAAGTGGGGCATCTTCGCAAGGTCGCAGACAACGGGCTTGCCTTCGACGTCCTTGCCGATAGCCATTTGAAGCGGACCGCCGGTGACGCCCTTCAAAACATCGCCGAGCAAAACGTTTTCCCGGTTCACATTGGGCACTTCGATGCCTACGTAATGTGTGCCCGGAACCGGTGCGAAAATGCGCACACCCGGCGCTGCCAAAGCAAGAGCAATGTCATCGTTGAGCGAGGTGATCTTGCTCACGCGCACGCCTGAGGGCAGATCGATTTCAAACAACGTAACCGTAGGCCCGGGCACCCAATCAACCACCGTGGCCATAATGCCGAAATCCTCGAGCGTTTCCTGCAAGTGAGCAGCGGTTTCAGCAAGCTCGGTTTTCTCGTTCTTAGAACGCTTGACCTCCTTGCTCACGTGCAACACGCTCATATCGGGCAGCTCGAAGCCTTCCTGCGGCTTCGGGGTGGCAAGCTTCACGGCCTTGCCGTTGGCGTCTTTCGACACCGGCTTTTCATCTAAGCGCACCGTGTTGGCGGCTTCGTCCACCGGCTTTTTAGCGCCCAGCTTACGCGTGAGCTGTTGGGTTGCGCCCGCAGATGCAGCAGCGGCTTTATGGCCAGCACCCTCTTGCGCGTCTCGCTTTGCCAAGTCGTCCATAGACCCGTTCTGCGTTCTCGCCCTTGTGCGCGGCGCGCGCTGAGCATCGGCCGCAGCCTGGCGATTGTTGCGCGGAAGCGTTTCCATGTAGGGATTCGCGTCATACGGGTCGGCTTCAAGCACGCCGAATTCCTCTTCCTCAGCCGCATAACGTTCCCTGCGCGCCTCATTGATGCGCGAGATGAGCTTGCGAACCGAAAAGCCGATGATCACCAAACCCACGGCGATAATACCGATTGCGATCACGACAGAAATCGGAAGGCCAAGCGTTGCCAGCCCGGCAAAAGCGATAGAACCGCCGATCAAACCACCGCGCGCCTGCAGCACCGAGGTATCGAACATGGTGCTCGGCGTGTTCACATCACCCGCAGAAAGAGGCGTGAACAGCGCAAACAGAATAAGCAGCGCCACATAGATCATACCGAGCCCGATTGCGACGCGCATGGGAATGCGCTCGTTTTCAAACCGCGCGATAAAACAGCCGCCGATCACGAGCAGGAACAGCGGCAGCAAATATGCGCCGATGCCGAGCCCGGTGCGCAGGCCGGTAGACAGAGCCGATGTGATCACGGCTTTGCTGGGGATGGCAACGATTAGAATCAAAATAACGGCGACGAGCACCAACACAATGCCCCAAATGTTGCGCCGCGATCGATCGTCGATCAAAGGGCGCCTCAAGGGCAATTCGGGCTGCTCTTGCACCTGAGCCTGTTTTCCCGCCGCTTTTTGACGAGGCGAGGCGGCCGATTTCTTCGGCTTCTGCGTCGGTGCTGAATTGTTAGGCGTTGAAGATTTACGGGCCACGCCCTACTCCTTAGAACTGGTTCGTTTTAGCTGCGTTTAATAAGGGCGCCCAAAAGCGCCCTTTTGTTATGTCCGATTATAGCTTAAATCGCCAAAATGCTCACTACCGTCATGGGCCTTTGCTTGGTATTTGCCCACAACACGTTGCGCAGCGCGTCGCGCGCGGCCTTCTCCAATTCGCGCTCGCCCGGTTCCTTTTCCAATTGGTTGCGCAATGCCGATTCTACATTAAACTCGATTTCCTCTACAAGGTAGGCATCATCGCCGCCGGTGATGCCCCGCATGGTCACTTTGGCAGGGCTCAGCAGCTTGCGCTTGCTCAGGGAAACGGCGCATGCTATGGTCGCGAAACCTTGAGCGCCGAGCTCGATACGGGCGTCAAGTACGTCCTGAGACGTGTCGCCCACCGAGAGGCCGTCAACGAACACGACGCCGCTTTCCACCGGTTCGCCGAGCGTAACATCGCCATCGTGCAGTTCAAGCGTGTCGCCGTTGTCGCAAATGAAGATCTTATCCGGATCGATTCCAACGGCCTGGGCAAGATTCGCGTGTGCGAGCAAGTGGGCAGCCTCACCGTGGACCGGCATGAACGCACGCGGCGAAACAATCGAAAGCACGAGCTTCAATTCTTCCGAGCCCGCATGGCCGGAAACGTGAACCATCGCGCGCGATTTGTCGTATACGTCCGCGCCGATCTTGGAAAGCAGGTTCACGATGTTCGTCACGGCCTTCTCGTTGCCGGGAACGGGCGTGGCGGAAATGATGACGGTGTCGCCTTCGTCGATCGAGATGGTCTTGTGCAAGCCGCCGGCAATGCGCGCGAGAGCACTCAGAGGCTCACCCTGCGAACCGGTGCACATCACGACTACTTCCTCGGGCGGCATACCCTTCATGTCGTAGGCGTCAACCAAATCCTCATCGTTGATGGACAGATAGCCGAGCTTGCGGGCGATATCGGTGTTCTGAATCATCGAGCGCCCAGTAACAACCACCTTGCGCCCGTTTTCAACCGCGGCATCGCAGATTTGCTGCATACGGTGAATGTGGCTTGCGAACGAAGCGATCACTACCCTGCCCTGAGCTTGGGAAATAATCGTGCGCAGCGATTTTCCGACTTCAGCCTCAGACGGCGTGAACGTTTTCTTCTGAGCGTTCGTGGAGTCGGACATCATAAGGTCAACGCCGATTTTGCCGAAGCGGGCAAGCGCACCGAAGTCGGTGCGCACGCCATCGATGGGCGTTTGGTCCAACTTGAAGTCGCCCGTGTGCAGCACGTTGCCTGCAGGCGACTGAATGAACGCGCCCACCGCGCCGGGAATCGAGTGATTCACCGCAAAGAACGTGACCGTCATGCACCCGAGCTCGATAACGTCGCCAGGGTTGATTTCCACAAGCTTCGCATTCTTGATGCGATGCTCCTTGAACTTGCCCTCGATCAAACCGAGCGTCATCTTAGTACCGTAGATGGGAACCGGATTGTCCAAATCTTTGTACAGGTACGGAAGGCTGCCCGTGTGGTCTTCATGGCCGTGCGTAATGAAGATGCCGCGCAGCTTATGAGCGTTTTCCAACACATATGTGTAATCGGGAAGAATCAGATCGATGCCCGGATGGTCGTCGCCCGGAAACATCAGACCGCAGTCATCGATCAACATGTCGTTATCGCACTCGAACACGGTCATGTTCTTGCCGATGCCGTCCAAACCGCCCAAAGGAATAACCTTGAGCGTAGAATCGCTCTTCTTCGGCTCCTTCTTCTTGGTAGCCTTTTTCTTCGTGGGAGCCTGCTTAACCGGAGTTTCGTCACGCGTAAGTTGAGGGCGCTCATGTTCGAGCGTCACGTATTTGAAGGAACGGTTTTCCTTCGATTTCGGCTTCTCATCCGCGCCAATGCTATGTTGCCTGCGAGGGCTCTTCTTTTTTTCCGCCATAATCGCCTATCTCTTGATTATCCTGCGCTTGCGCCGATATGCCCCAGCTGGTGCCGGGGCATACTCGAAGCCAAGCAATTGCTAAGCGCGCTTTCATGCGCGCATTCGGTTTAAATTATGCGAGAACGCCTACCTGACGCATGATTGCCGCCAGAGCATCAGACTGCTCCTGCGTGGCGTCAACGAGCGGCAAGCGCACACCGCCAACGGGGAATCCGACGAGCTTCAAAGCTTCCTTCACCAGAATGGGGTTCGTCGTCGCGAACAGGCCATCCATCATCGGAAGCAACGCATCGTTTGCAGCCTGGGCCTCATCCCACTTGCCCACGGCGGCAAGCTCGACGATTTCCTTCATACGAGCGGGAGCAACGTTGCCGATTGTGGAAATAACGCCCACGCCGCCGCGCTTCATAACGTCGAGGGTCGCGGAATCGTCACCGGAATATACGTAGAAATCATCGGGAGCGCCGTCGCAGATTTCCTTCACCTGGTCGAACTTACCCGAAGCTTCCTTGATGGCCTTGATGTTCTTAACATCGCGCGCAAGACGCAGCGTGGTTTCCGCGGTCATATTGATGACGCAGCGACCAGGGATGTTGTAAAGAAGCACCGGAAGATCGGTGGATTCCGCGATGGAGCGGTAATGCCAGTACAGGCCTTCCTGCGGAGGCTTGTTGTAATACGGGACAACGGCCATGATGCCGTCGAGCGCGAGATGTTCGACCTCGCGCGTGAAGTCGATGGAATCCTGCGTGCAGTTATCGCCGGTGTTGGCGATCAGCTTGCAGCGACCCGCAGCAGCTTCAACAACTGCTTCGAAGCACTTGACCTTCTCGCTATAAGGAACGGTGGGGCTTTCGCCGGTTGTGGGGCAAATAACCAAGCCGTCAACGCCGTCGGCGATAAGGCGCTCGGTGAACTGCTGCATGCGATCGATGTCGAGTTTACGGTCAGCGTCGAACGGGGTGATCATCGCCGTTACCATGCGACCGAAAATGGGTTCTGCCATGTTTATGCTCCTCTTCCCTCAAACGTTCTCGACTCGTTCATTATGCCACCGAGGACGTTTCAAATACGTAACTAGGCCATGAAGTTCTCTAAACCTACAATGAGTCCGCTTTCGTTGATTGCGTTGCGAATGCCGAGCAAAACACCGGGCATGTACGAATGCCTGTCCCACGAATCATGCTTGATGGTGAGCGTTTGCCCGTACGATCCGAAAATGACTTCCTGCGTCGCAACAAAGCCCATAGAACGCACCGAATGCACCGGCACGCCTTCAACCAGCGCACCGCGCGCGCCTTCCGCGCCTTCGATTTCCGTCTCGCTACCTGGAGCTTCGCTTGCGCGACCGCCGCGTGCTTCTGAAATCATCGCAGCCGTGCGAACGGCCGTTCCCGAAGGAGCGTCCTTTTTCTTGCAATGATGGAACTCGATAACTTCGGCTTCCGGGAAATACGGTGCGGCGGCCTTTGCGAATTGCATCATCAGCACCGCGCCCGTGGTGAAATTCGGCGCATAAAACAGGCAGGTTCCCTCAGGAGCAAGCTCGCCCAATTCCTCGAGCTTGGCTTGGGACAATCCCGTCGTGCCGATCACGCAATTGATGCCCTTCGGCAATGCCGTGCGAATGTTGCCCTCGACCACGCTCGGAGCCGTGAAATCAACGAGCACATCGAAGCTTTCAGCTTCAATGGCTTCCTCGAGCGACGTGTAAACCGGATAATCGGCTTCTTTTGCAAACGGATCGATGCCGCACACGAGAGACAGATCGTCGGCTTCCTTAACCGCCTCGACAACCGTTGCGCCCATACGGCCGGCGCATCCGCAAACACCTACAGTAATCATTGCTACTCCTTTTCTCGGACACGTTCATGCTAGCAGTCGAAAACGCTCGCAAACGCTTAAAAGGCCCAAACGCGAAAATCTCGCGGTGAGCGCACAAAATCGGGCCCCGCGAACGGAGCCCGATTAAAACTGCAAGCAATTACGATTTAAGCCTCGTGCGACCTGCGCGGTTTACGATCGTTGTTGCGACCGGGGCGCGCATCGCGCTTCTGATTGTTGTTGCGCGGTGCAGAGCCTTCGGGCGCATCCGGCTTGTCCAGGCGGTCAAGCGAGATCTTGCCCGTCTTCGGGTCGACCTCGAGCACTTTCACCTTAACGATGTCGCCGATCGAAAGAACATCCTCCACGCTGCCTACACGGCCGTTGGCCACGCGGGAAATGTGCAGCAGGCCGTCCTTGGCCGGCGTGAGCTTCACGAATGCGCCGAAGTCCTTGATGCCGACGACTTCGCCCTCGTATTCCTCGCCCGCTTCGGGCTCCTTGACGATGCCCAGGATTGCGGCCTTGGCAGCTTCGCCCGCCTTGCCGTCAACAGCGGCGATGTGGATGGTGCCGTCCTCGAGAATCTCGATGGTTGCGCCGGTATCGGCCTGGATGCCGCGAACGACCTTGCCGCCGGAACCGATGACGTCGCGAATCTTGTCGACCGGGATGTGCAGCGTCTCGATGCGCGGTGCGTATTCGGAAAGCTCGGCGCGCGGCTCGGCAATTTCGGCGAGCATGGCGTCGAGAATGAACGCGCGACCGCGTTTTGCCTGATCAAGAGCACGAGCAAGGATTTCCACGGACAGGCCCTTGGCCTTGTTGTCCATCTGGAGTGCCGTGATGCCGGCCGTCGTACCGCATACCTTGAAGTCCATGTCGCCCAGGAAGTCTTCCAAACCCTGAATGTCGGAAAGAACGACAACGCCGTCCTCTTCCTTGATAAGGCCCATGGCGATGCCGGAAACGGGAGCCTTGATCGGCACGCCCGCATCCATCAGAGCAAGGCAGGAACCGCAGGTGGAGGCCATGGAAGAAGATCCGTTCGACTCGAGCACCTCGGAAACCACGCGGATGGCGTAGGGGAAATCGTCCTCGGAAGGAATCACGGGCAGCAGCGCGCGCTCGGCAAGGGCGCCATGACCGATCTCGCGGCGCTTCGGAGCGCCCATGCGGCCGGTCTCGCCCGTGCAATACGGCGGGAAGTTGTAATGATGCATGTAACGCTTGCCCTCGACCGGCTCGATGGTGTCAAGGCGCTGCCATTCGTTGAGCATGCCCAACGTTGCAACGGAAAGCACCTGAGTCTGACCACGCTGGAACAGGCCGGAGCCGTGTGTGCGCTTCAGATAGCCGGGGCGAATGTAAAGCGGGCGAATCTCGTCGGCCACACGACCGTCGGCGCGCTCGCCCGTCTCGATGATCATGCGACGCATTGCGTGCTTCTCAAGCGACTTCAGCGCAGCGGCGATGTCGGCCTTCCAAGCAAGCGCCTCTTCCTCGGAGAACTGCTCCTCGAGAATGCGGGCCTTCAGCGCCTCGACCTTGCCCATGCGGGACTGCTTGTCGGCATCCTTCAAAGCGGCGGACATCTCGTCGTAGAAGCCGTTCACGCGCTCGGCGATAGACGGGTCAGCCGCATGGATAGACCATTCGACCTTCTCGATATCGCACTTGGCAAGGAAGCGTTCCTCGGCCTCGCAGAACGCTGCGATTGCGGTCTGACCGAACTGCATGGCGGCGAGCATGTCTTCCTCGGAAATCTCATGCGCACCGGCCTCGATCATGGAAATGTATTCCTTAGTGCCGGCGATGGTGAGCTCGAGATCGGAATTGGCCTGCTCCTCATAGGTGGGGTTGCAGATGAAGTCGCCGGTCTCGATGTCGCGGCCAACGCGCACGCAAGCGGCGGGGCCGTCAAACGGCGCAGAGCCTATCATCAATGCGGCAGAGGCACCCGCCACGCAGATGGTGTCAACAGGGTTCACCTGGTCGGCAACGAACGTGGTTGCAACAACGTGCACTTCGTGCTTGAAGCCGTCAGCGAAGCCGGGGCGGATCGGACGGTCGATCATGCGAGCCGTCAGCGTGCCCTTCTCGGACGGGCGGCTTTCGCGCTTCAGATAACCGCCGGGGATGCGCCCAACGGCATACATCTTCTCAATGTAGTCAACGGTCAGCGGGAAGAAGTCGTAGTCGCGCTCTTCCTTGGAGATGACAGCGGTAACCAGGCAGGTGGAATCGCCCTGAGTAACCAGAACGGCACCCGATGCCTGCTTTGCGAGCTCGCCCGTTTCAAAGCGATACTCTTTTCCGTAAAGTTCGAATGACTCTACAATCTTTTCCATGTTTTCACTTTCTCTTACGTGAATGCCCTAGTGCATTCAACCTTCTTCGGCGCTTCCGCGCCTCGATTGCCCGCGCACCCTACGCGCGCAACCGATATGCAAAAGAGGCTTGTTCGCCCCTGATCCATCCGAATTTAAATATGCGAGAACCCGCGTGAGCGGGTTCTCATGCGCACTAGATGTTGTCGCGGATGCCAAGCTTCTTGATAAGGGCGCGATACTCTTCGATATCGCGTGCCTTGATGTACTTGAGAAGGCCACGGCGCTTACCGATGAGCTTCATCAAGCCACGGCGCGTGTGATTGTCCTTCTTGTGCACCTTCAAGTGCTCGGTAAGATTGCGGATGCGGTCGGTGAGGATTGCAACCTGCACCTCGGCGCTGCCGGAATCGTTTGCGCCCTTGCCGTACTCGGCGATGAGTTCAGCAACGCGCTCCTTAGAAATGCTCAGCCTTTCAGCCATGTTCTACCACCTTCTGCGACGTATCGCGCTCTTGCATCGATTTCGATGCTTCCTATCTTCAAACCGGGTAGCCAAGCGGTGGAGCATGACCACTAGGTAAGAAGCCGCTGCGTTTGCAGCCTGTCTATAATATTTTGCTCGGGAATCGCTTTCAAGCAAAATCGCGCTTCATCAGGTAAAGCACACAAAATAACAAAGACCGGCAAGCGTTTACGCCTGAGCTTGCGCTTCGCGAACGGCCTTCAGGCCTTGCACCATCTGATCGGAGCACGAAGTTGACTTGGTGCCGCACTTCAAACCGTCGAGAAGATCGATTACTTCATCGACGGGCCTTCCCTGCACAAGCTTGGAAATCGCAGCGAGATTGCCCGGGCACCCGCCAACGAAATCAACGTGCTTGATGACGCCGTCTTCGACATCCATGTGAATCTCGCGAGAACACACCCCGCGCGGAATATAGCTATACATACAACACCTCTCTCTTCCGGTATGCGAAGGAGATTTTACTGCACCTCGGCTAATTAAACCCTGCTAAAAAGAAAACGCTCATGATTGCGCATCGAAGTCGCAAAAGGCAAGCAGGAAATTGAGCGCTTTAAGCGACGCCCCCACATGCGTCTTTATCAATTGATGCGTGAACTGAAGCGCAGAAAGCGACGCTTTTGTGGGCGCGTCGGCTTTTTCTATTTCATCAAACGGCAGCTGAAGATAGGCGCGCGCCCAGGCAACATCGGCCGCATTCACGCGCACGATATCGCTCACGCTCGCGCATGCTTCGCACACAAGGCCGCCTTCGCTGAACGACGTATTGATAAGACCATCGTGCGAAGCGCGGGCGGGAAGCACCTCATCGCCGCATCGAACGCAGCGCGTCAATTCCGGCTTCAGCCCGATGAAGGCAAGCGTTTTGATCAAATGCGCGCAGGCGATCGACAGCGCCTGATTCAGCGGCACAGCGCATAAGCGCGCAAAAGCCGCCTGGGTCATATCAAACACGCGGGGAAGTTCGATCTCGGGCATGCACACCTTGTCGAGCAATTCCGCGCACGTGCTTGCGCACGCGCTTTTCTCAACGTCGGATCGAAGCTCTTCATGGGCGTTGATCAGCCGCGACTCTTTGACGATGTCGAGCGTTTTGCCTTCGGCGAACAGCACCTCGGCACAACTGAAGAGCTCGAGTCTGCTTGAAAGCGTGCTTGAAGGCTTGCGCGCGCCCTTGGCAACTGCTTCAACCTTACGCCCCGATTGCGCCATGCAGGAAACGATAAGGTCGCTTTCACCCAAGTCGCGCTTGCGCAGCACGATTACGCGTTCGGTATAGGTCGCGCCTTTCGCCATTACGAAGCTTCGATGGAGCTGACCTGATTATCAGATGTCCAGGTGATCACGCCGGAAACAGAGCGCGGCGAACCCATGACCATCTCGCCCAACAATGTGACATAAGCAGAAGCCGTCATCGTGAAAGACGTTTGGTCGTTGCCGATATACGAGCAGGCGTCAAGCGATGTGACATAGTAATTCGTTGAGCCGACCTGAATCGTTGCTCCTGTGAAAATGAGTTCGCGCGTGGCGGAGATGAGCTCGCTCGAACGATGCACGGCAACCTGAACGGCGACGCTGCTGCCGCCCGTTACCTTCTCGCCGGCTTCGGGATTAGTGCCAAGCACTGCGCCCTCGGCGTAATTTTCGTTGTCCACATATACGATGTACGGGCTCAAGCCCGCATCGGAAATAGCGGTCTGTGCTTCGTAGGACGTCATGTCGGAAACATCGGGCACCGTGTAGGGCACGGCAACTTCAACGGTTATTTCCGTATTGGCGCGCCCGCGCGTTCCGGCGTCGGGGAACACGGTAAGAACCGTGCCCTCGGTTTCATCCGAGCGCACTTCCTTGTACGTTACCTTTTCAAAGCCCTCGTTAGCCATCAGCGCTTCCGCTTCGGCACGCGTCTTGCCAACCACGTTGGGCACGCTGCGCGCAACCGAAACGTGAATAACGACTTCAGAGCCCTCGCTTTGGCGCGACCCAGCGACCGGGTCCATGATCAGAACGAGGCCTTCGGTATCGTCGGATTTAACCTGCGTGCTCCGCACCGTGAAGCCCTGGCCTTCAAGCACCTTCTGAGCCTCGGACTGAGTCATTCCGCACACATCGGGAATGGACTTGCCGCCCCAGATCTCAAGCGCATAGGTTGCACCCGCAATCGCAGCAGCAACAACGACGACGGCAATGACGATAGCGATTATCACCTTCGTTTTACGGCCGCTCTTCTTAACGGTGGAGCTTTCCTTGAAGTCACGCGATTTGGGCGTTTCGTCTCCCTCGATTGCGGGCATTTGCATGGTAGCGCCATCATGCCAGTTGTTCTTCTGAACGGCATCGCTTTCCTTGATCAAGCGCTCCTGATACGGATTTTCGATACGATCGCCGAACATGGTTTTCTCGAAGCCGGAAAGATCGGCATCGATGCGCTGCGTTTCCCCGTTTAAGAAGGCGTCGTCTTTTTTGGCAACCGGGGCCTTCGTTGCAGAACCAGTCGCATCATCATCGGCTGCGGGTGATTCTTCGAAGTCGGCATCATCCAGCAGCGCGTCGCTGATGTCATACGGATCGCCGTTCTCGTCGGCGTTCACGCCGGCAACTTCAATAGAGGGAATCGCTTCCTTGCTAATAGGGCCCGATGCCGAAGCGCTCGGGCGCAAATCGATTGGCTCGAGCACGGAAGTCGCTTGCAAATCCCGATCTGCGGCTTCTTCCGATACCGGCATCATTTGAGTTTCAGCGTTCAGGAAAGCCGTATCTTTTACCTGATGCTCCGAATCTTTCACAACAGAGCGCATGGATTCGCCAAGATCGTCAGCGGCTGCGCCTTCTTCAAGCGCCTCATCGGCTTCAGCGGCAACCTGGGCAATTTTTCCTTGCAAAGGAAAGCCGCACTCATCGCAGTATTTGGCACTTTCGCGGTTTTCCGTATGGCAATTCGGGCAAATCATAAAGGCTTCTCCCCTTTAAAACGCAGACCTGCACATATAATAGCCCAATTAAACTAAAGAAATGCGGTATTACGCGCCCTCTCCATATCCAAATCTTCTGATTTGAGCGGCATCGCGACGCCAGTTCTTTTTCACCTTCACGGAAAGCTCCAAGAACACCTTCGTTCCGAGCAATTGCTCTAAGTCGGTCCGCGCCTCAGAGCCGATGCGCTTGATAGAGCTTCCGCCCTTGCCGATGATCATGCCCTTCTGGCTCTCGCGCTCAACATACACGATGGCGCGCAGCTTATACATGTCCGACTTCTTTTTGTAAGACATCTCTTCCACCTGCACGCCGATGGCATGCGGAATCTCATCGCGAAACGACCGCAGAATCTTCTCGCGGATGAACTCGGCGATAACAACCTCGATCGGCTGATCCGTCTCCATGTCATCGGGGAACCATTTCGGCCCCGCAGGCAGAAGGTCAACGGCTTGAGCGACAAACGCGTCTACGTTTTCTCCGGTTTCAGCCGAACACGCAATGATGCTATCCCAATCGGAAAGCTCGCACGCAAGCTTCTTCTGTGCTTCAATCTGCTCAGTGGACGCCAAATCGCACTTGCTCAGCACCAGAATCTTCTTAGCACGGCATTTTCTGAGCTGATCGGCAACCCATTCGTCTCCCCTGCCGACTTCCTTCGACGAATCGATGAGCATCGCGACAACATCGACGTCTTCTAACGCCTTCAATGCCGACGTGTTCAATTCTTCACCCAACGCGTCATGCGGCTTGTGCAAACCGGGCGTGTCGACCAAAATCAACTGGAAATCATCCTCGGTCAGAACCGCGCGAAAACGATGGCGCGTGGTTTGCGCGGTGCTGCTGGTGATCGCAATCTTTTTCCCCATGATGCGATTGAGCAGCGTCGACTTCCCCGCATTCGGACGGCCGATCAGCGTAACGAAACCGCTTTTGAAATCGCCGCCACCCATGAGTGAATTATCGTACATGGTCAATCGCTATCCTTTACATGAACAGGGAACATATCTTTGGAAGAAAAATTATAGCCGCCACCACAAGCGATGCGATCGCACACACGTACACGGCCGCCGCGGCGCAGTCCTTCGCATGCATGGCCAATTCTTGCCACTCGTGGCACACGAGGTCGACCGCCGATTCGATCGCCGTGTTCACGCATTCGAGCGCGAACACCAACGCGATGCAAATCACTATCGCGAGCCATTCCGCAAGCTGGATTTGAAACGCGAACCCCAAAAGAATCGCCGCGATGGCGAAGCAGAACTGAATCTTCAGATTGCGCTGTGACGTGAACGTGTACGCGAACCCGTTGCCCGCGCACTTGAACGCCTGCAGCAACGAAAACGTCTTGCGCCGCTTGCCATCCTTCGCCGTGCGCACGAACTTGTTATTGTCCTGTCCGCTCGCCATGTCCTACCTTTCGAAAGGCTTTCCGTAAAAATCAGACAAAAGCTCACGCTCACGCGCTTCCATCACTTCAGCCTCGTCGTCTTCAATGTGGTCGTAGCCGCACAAATGGAGCAAGCCGTGCACGAGAAGCAAGCTGATCTCATCTTCAAACGTTGTGCCGTATTCTGCCGTTTGCCTGTCGGCAACATCGACGGCAATAATCACATCACCGAGCTCGAACACATCGCCCTCGACGAAATCCATGTCGTCATCGAGGCCATCGCATTCAAACGAAAGCACGTCAGTCGGGCGGTCGATACCCCGGTAATCGCGATTGAGCTCGTGAATCTCATCATCGGTCACGAAGCTCACGGAAACCTCAATGGTTTCGGGCACCTCTTCGCGCTCAAGCACAAAACGGATCAGGTCCTCGATACGCACCTGGGCAAGATCGTCTTCGCGATAGTCGTAGTTAATGTAGATTTGCATGGTTCCCCTTTTTCGAGGCCGATTCATATGCGGCAACGATGCGCGCTACCAGCGAATGGCGCACGACGTCGGATTCCTTAAAGTCAACGAAGGCGATATCGTCGATGTTTCCCAAAATGGACCGTGCACCCGCCAAACCCGATGCGCCGCGCGGGATATCGAACTGGGTCGCGTCGCCGGTCACCACCATCTTCGAGCCGAAGCCAAGGCGCGTTAAGAACATCTTCATCTGCTCCGGCGTGGTGTTTTGCGCTTCGTCCAAAATAATGAAGCTATCGGAAAGCGTGCGTCCGCGCATGAAAGCAAGCGGCGCGATTTCTATAACGCCCGTATCGAGGTATCGCTTCGCCTTGTCGGCATCGAGCATTTCGAAAATCGCATCGTAAAGCGGGCGGATATACGGATCCACCTTTTCGGTGAGCGTGCCCGGAAGAAAACCGAGATTCTCCCCCGCTTCGACGATCGGGCGCGACAAGATGATACGGCCAACCTCGCGTTTAGCAAGAGCATCGAGCGCGAGCGCCACCGCCAAATAGGTTTTGCCCGTCCCGGCGGGGCCTAAGCCGAACGTGATCGTATGGCTGCGAATCGCTTCCACGTACGCGTTTTGACCAGGGGTTTTCGGGGCAATCGCCTTCCCCTTGAACGAATACACGACATTGCTGCGCAGGTCGGTCGAATTCGCCTGAGACCCGCGCGCGAGATTGATCAATCGCGCGAGTGTTTGCTGCGTGAGCGCCTGGTCTGCCTGCACGGCCTTGAACATGTCAACCATCAAAAGCGACACGGCAGTGCTGGCCTCTTCGGGGCACGTTATAGCCACTTTACCCTCGCGCAACGTTAGCAGCGCTGAAAACGAGCTTTCCACCGTGTGCAGATTCACATCGTTCGCGCCGGCTAAAACAGCCACGTCAACGTTGGACGGAATGGCCAGTTCTATGTGAGCGGTTGCTGTCATGCGTCAATTGTATCATGCGAAGCCGCGCCGACCCGCTCATCAAGGCAAACGCTAACCAGGCTACCGAGCGGAGCGCCAACAGGCGCGGGCACCGCATGATAGCTTTCGGTGAGGGCGCTATCAGGCCCGACGATCGCTTGTTCGAACGTGCCGCGGCGGCGCTCGAAATCGAGCGTTGCCAACTCGGCGGAAAGATCGCGCAAACGTTTTGCCCTCTCCTGCTTGATTTCGGGCGCGATTTGGTCTGGACGCGCGGCCGCAGGCGTCCCGGCACGCATCGAATAGGGAAACACGTGAATCTTGGAAAAACCGCAGGCCTTGGCAACTTCGATGCTTCGATCGAAATCGGCTTCGGTTTCGCCGGGAAACCCGACGATGATGTCCGTCGTCAATGCGAGAGATGGAATATCGGCGCGCATACGCTCGACAAGCGCAACGTATTCTTCGGCAGAATAGGGGCGGTTCATCTCCTTGAGAACCCGCGAAGACCCCGATTGGAGCGCCAGATGAAGGTGCCGGCACACGCGCCCATCGCTGTCAGCCATCACGCCGATCACGTCTTCGTCCAAATCGAGCGGTTCCACGCTGGAAATGCGCATGCGCAAAGGTGCTTCCCCATTCGGGCACGCCTCATCGGTGGCAACCAGCATGCGTTCAAGAAGCTTTGCGAGCCCCACCTCGCCCGAACGATAGCACGCAAGGTTGATGCCAGTAAGAACAAGCTCCTTCACGCCGTATTTGGCATAAGCCGCAGCTTGAGCAACAACCCCATCGGCGTCCATGCTGCGAGATGCCCCGCGCGCGGTAGAAACGATGCAATACGAGCATCGATGGTCGCATCCATCCTGGATCTTCAAGTTCACACGCGTGCGAAATGCGTCACCCACGCGCAGCAAGCGCCCTTCGTCAGCGCGATGGGCGCGTTCGCCTTCGAATTCCGCACGCGTAACCACATCAACGCGGTCGCCCAACCGAGAAAAATCATCCGGCGCAATTTCCACACCGCATCCGGTCACCACAACGCGCGCACGATCATTCGCGCCAAGAGCGCGGCGCACCGCTTTACGGGCCTTTTTGTCGGCCTCTCCCGTGACCGTGCAGGTGTTAACGACGATCAAGTCGCAATCATCTGGGGATGCGAGCTCATGCCCGTCGTTGAGATACATGGCAGTGATCGCGTCGGCTTCGACGCGATTGACCTTGCACCCAAGATTGACGACGCTGAACTTCATGCGTGAGCGCGCTTAATTGGCGAATTAGTTGAACGCGTCGCGCAGCTTTTGAAGCGGATTGCGCGGCGCGGCAACGTCCTGGCCAAGCTCTGCCGCCAATTGCTCCAATATCTCGCGCTGCTTCTTGTTCAGCTTCTTGGGAATCTCGACCGTCACATGCACGTACAGATCGCCGCGCGCATCGCCGCGCAATCGCGGCATGCCGTAGCCGCGCACGCGCACGACCTGGTCGTTCTGACATCCTTCAGGAATGCGCACCGTAACTTTCTCATCAGGCATGATGCCATCGATTTCAATCTCAGAGCCCAGCGCCGCCTGAACCATCGAAACGTTCGCGCGCGCATGCAGGCTTTCCCCGTCGCGCTCGAAGAACTCATGCGGTTGAATGCGGCAGGTGACGATCAAATCACCAGTAGACGCCCCGCGCACGCCCGCTTCACCGAAGCCGGAAACGCGCAGCTGCTGACCATCGCGAATGCCCGCCGGCACTTCCACCGTAACGCGCTGACGATCGGGAATGCGGCCCTGACCTTCGCATTCGGGACACGGATTCTCGATTGAAGAGCCCGAACCACCGCAACGGCGGCACGGCGTGGTGGTTTGCATATCGCCTAAGAAGGTGCGCTGCACCGATACAACGCGGCCGGTGCCTTTGCAATCGGGACACGTTACCTGGCGGCCGCCTTCGCCTAAACCGGTGCCTTTGCAATCCGTGCAAGGAGCAAGGCGATCGTACACGATCTCCTTCTTAACGCCCTTGGCAACCTCCTCGAGCGTCAGACGCAGGCCAACGCCCATGTCGCGGCCGTCCATGCGCGCAGACTGGCCGCCACCGCCGCCGCCGTTGAAAAACGAACTGAAGATGTCGCCCATGCCGCCGAAGCCGCCGAAGATATCGCCGAAGTCGACGTACCCGTTGCCGTACGGCGAACCACCACCGGCAGCACCTGGAATAGTGCCGAAGCGGTCATATGCACTGCGTTTTTGCGGATCGCTTAGCACATCGTAAGCCTCGTTGAGTTCTTTGAACTGATCCTCGGCATCCGGCGCCTTGTTGACGTCGGGATGAAGCTTGCGCGCCTTCTTGCGGAACGCCTTCTTAATCTCGTCTTCTGTGGCATCGCGCGAAACGCCGATTACCTCGTAAAGATCGTTAGCCATCGTGAAACGCAGTACCTTTCTAGCCTATTAATCCTCTTGCAAAGCGGCGCTCGCGATGCGCACCGCATTGATAACCTTAGAATAATCCATGCGCGTAGGGCCGATAACCGCAACAATGCCAGCGGCGTCGCCCCTGCCGTATTTGTGCGCGACAACCGACACGCCGGAAAGATCGTCCGAACCGTTTTCAGCGCCGATATGCACAGCGGGAACGGCCGTATCAACCGCAGGCGCATCGATAATCTGCATCAGCAGCGAATCGTCTTCAAGCGCGGAGATAATCGGAACCAGCGTGCTCGAGTCCTTGAATTCGGGCTTCCGAAGAAGCGAACTCATTCCGCTGCTCATCGACTTGCCAAATCCCTGTTCGCGCAAGCAATCGACAACTTCATCGATCACGATGCGCGCAACCGGCGAAACAACGCCGCCTTCAACCAGCCTAGAAGCGAAAATCAGCCTCGAATCGCACCCCGCCAGCAAACCGTTCGCCACGCGCTGAGCGTCCGCCAGATCATCCGCGGAAACCGGTTCGCTGAAATCGACGTGTCGATTGAACACGGATCCGTCTGCGGTGACGATAACGACCACCGCGCGATATTCGTTAAGCGAGATGACCGTCACCTGCTTCACAACGATGCTCTGCGCCGTGGGAGCCACCACGATCGACAGGCAATCGGTGAAACGCGCAAGCGCGGAATTGGTGCGCGCCAGCAGATCATCGAGCTCGCTTGCACTGCTGCGCAAAGCATCGACAGCGCTTTGCCGGGCCTCTTCGTTGTCGATCGACCCCGTCTCTACGAGGCGATCGACGAAGGCGCGATAGCCGGAATCAGTGGGAATCCGGCCGGCGGAGGTATGCGGCTGCGAGATGAGACCCTCGTCCTCGAGCGCCGACAACTCGTTGCGCACCGTTGCGGCGCTCACGCCAAGCTGGTAGCGCTCGGTCAAGGTGCGCGACCCTACGGGAAGGGCGCGCGCGACGTATTCTTCGATAAGCGAAGCAAGCACCAATTGGCGTCGATCCGTTAGCACGTGATTCCCTCCCCTCAAACGAGCGCACAAAAACAAATCCAGCGACTGGAAAACGTACTCATTCTATCAGCGATACGGATTGAGCGCGGCAAAGTCGAGCTTTAGCACCGAAGCGTTACTTTTGTGCGACTATGGTGCTAAATCGAAGATTTTGCCGTACAGGTCATTGCCGCAGAGCCACCCTAACTCGGTCGGCGCGAAGCCGCGATCGGTCTGCTTCACCAGGCCCTCATCGGCCAATTCGGCTAGACAATCGTCAATTTCGGGAATCCATGCGCGCGCTTGCTCGATGCGCTCGAAAGAGACGCCTTGAGTCATTCTCATGCCCATCATCAGGTCTTCCGCTTCCATCTGACATCTGTCAAGGTCGTCGGTAACGACACCGTCTTTCACGCGCATGCGGCGATCGGCATTCTGGGTCATAGTCGCAGCGCTCAAGCCAAGCCCCAAATAGGGAACGCCGGTCCAGTATGCCTTGTTGTGCTTGCATTCAAAGCCGGGCTTCGCATAGCTTGCAACCTCGTAGCGATCAAATCCCGTGGCGCTCAGCAGATCACGGGCTATCTCCATATGGCGCGCTTCAACATCGTCGTCGGGCTCGGCCATTTCTCCGCGCATCACCGCGTTGTAGAACGGCGTGTGCTCCTCGACGGTAAGCGGATAAATGCTCACATGCGTCACGCCCGACGCGATGGCTTGCTCAACGCTCTGCGCGAACGAATCATCGCTTTGGCCGGGAATACCGCACATCAAGTCGATGCTCACGTTTTCGAACCGCTCGTGCGCCATCTCGATAGCCACAAGCGCCGCTTGGGCGTCGTGGGCGCGCCCGAGAATGCGCAACACGTCGTCATCGAAGCTTTGAACGCCCATTGAGAGACGGTTGACGCCCAGTGCCCACACGTCCTTCACGATGCGATCCGTCAAGCTTTCCGGGTTAGCCTCCATCGAGCATTCCATGCCCTCGCGCGCCAGGTTCATAGCAGTGGAAAGCGCATACAGCAAGCTTCCCAAACGGTCCTGACCGATGTGCGTCGGCGTTCCACCGCCGATGTACACCGTTTCGATTTCACGAAGCTCGCCCTCGCGCGACTTGCGGAATATATCGAGCACCAACGATTCGATGTAGTCGTCGATTTCAGGCGATTCGCACGGCAGCGCACGTGTGGTGAAATCGCAGTAACCGCACCGCTTCACGCAAAACGGAATATGCAGGTAAAGTGCCTTGTACGGATCATGCGGCATAACGTTATCCCTTCGCTTCGCTCAAGTGTGCCATCAGTTCGTCGAACACCAAGTCGAAGTCTTCAACGCTTGAGCAGTAATTGAACTTGGAGCGCGCGACCGATGCCCCTGGAAGCCCCGCGACATACCACATAGCATGTTTGCGCATGCGCACGATGGCGTATTTACCCAGATCGCCGAGCAGATGCGCATGCCGACGCGCTAGGGCGATACGTTCTTCCACTGTGGGAGCCTCGAAAGACCCGCCATCAAGGCACGCCTTAGCATCTGCGAAGATCCAGGGATTGCCCAATGCGCCGCGCGCGATCATCACGGCAGAACACCCGGTTTCCGCCTTCAGCGCAACGGCGTCTTCCCCATCGAACACGTCGCCGTTCCCGATAACGGGAATGCTCACCGCTTCAGCCACGCGCGTAATGCAAGAGCGATCGGATTTCCCTTTGTACATCTGAGCGGCAAAGCGGCCGTGAACGGCAACCGCGGATGCCCCGGCGTCTTCCATACGGCACGCTAAATCGACGCAGGTCTCGTCATCCGTTGCATACCCGCGACGGAACTTAACGGTCACAGGATGTTCAACCGCCCCGTTGATGGCGCGTACGACATCCGCTGCCAAGTCAGGGCTTTTCATCAACGCGCTGCCATCGCCTTTCTTCACGATCTTGCGCGCAGGACAACCCATGTTCACATCGATGTAGGCTAACTCATTGCCCAGCTCATCCTCTAAGCGTTGCGCCTCCGCCGCCATCGTGTCGGGCTCATGCCCAAAAAGCTGAACGGCTATCAGCGATTCACCCGGATAACGCTGCACCAGGTCATGCGTTTTGCCGTTGTTGTACGAAAGGCCCTTCGCGGAAACCATTTCCGAATACGCCAAATCGCATCCCTGTTCACAGGCAAGCTGGCGCATCACGCCATCGGTGATGCCCGCCATCGGGGCAAGCAGCAATCGATGGCCTTCGAAGAACGTATGCAGATCGGCAAACACGCTTAAACGCCTTAGTCGATTACTCGTCAACGGAAAGGATCGCCATGAAAGCTTCCTGGGGAACTTCCACGTTGCCGATGCTCTTCATGCGCTTCTTGCCCTCTTTCTGCTTCTCGAGCAGTTTGCGCTTGCGCGAGATATCGCCGCCATAGCATTTAGCGAGCACGTCTTTGCGCTTGGCCTTCACCGTTTCGCGCGCCAAAACGCGACCGCCAACAGCCGCCTGAATCGGCACTTCGAACATCTGCTTAGGAATGATTTCCTTCAGCTTGTGCGTGAGTACGCGCCCGCGCTCATACGCCTTGTCCTTGTGGATGATGAACGACAGCGCGTCAACCGGTTTGCCGGAAAGCAGGATATCGAGTTTGACCATCGGGCTCGGCTTGTATCCGCTGATGTCGTAGTCAAGCGAAGCGTATCCCTTTGTCGACGATTTCAAGCGATCGAAGTAATCCATGATCATCTCCGACAGCGGGATTTCCCACAGCAGCTCAACCGTGGTCGACGATAAGTAATTCATCGTGACGAATTCGCCGCGTCGGGCAACGGACAGATCCATGACCGCGCCCACGTAATCAGGCGGAACGAGTATCTTCGCCTTCAGATAGGGCTCTTCGATATGTTCGATTTCTGCCGGATCGGGAAGCTCCTGAGGAGACTGCACCACCAGCATCGAACCGTCGGTCTTGTACACGTGGTATTCAACCGAAGGGGCCGTAGCGAGCAAGTTCAAACCGAATTCGCGCTCAAGGCGCTCCTCGATAACCTCCATATGGAGCAGTCCCAAAAAGCCGACGCGGAATCCGTATCCGAGCGCCTGCGAGTTCTCCTGCTGCCACACGAGCGCAGGATCGTTCAGCGAAAGCTTCTCGAGAGCTTCCTTCAACGGCTCGAACTGGTCGCCTTCGATCGGGAACAACCCGGTGAACACCATCGGCTTCACGTCACGGTAACCGGGAAGTGATTCCACGCGCGGGCCATCTTCCAACGTGAGCGTATCGCCCACCTTGATTTGCGAGACATCCTTCAGGCCGGTGATCAGATAACCCACGTCGCCCGCCGCAAGCGCGTCAAGCGGCTTTTCGCGTGGCGTGCGCACGCCGACTTCTTCCACAAGCGCCGTGTTGCCCGTCGCAAGCATCTTGATGCGGTCACCCTTGGCAACGCAGCCATCAACTACGCGAATGAACGCGACCACGCCGCGATACGGATCGAAATACGAATCGAAGATCAAAGCGCGCAGCGGCGCATTCGAATCGCCCACGGGCGCAGGAACGTTGTACACGATCGATTCAAGCATGTCGTGCACGCCAACGCCCGTTTTCGCCGAGCACAGAACAGCATCGTCGGCGGGGATGGCAAGCGCGTCTTCTATTTGCTCGCGCACTTGTTCGGGCTCCGCCGCAGGCAGGTCGATCTTGTTGATAAGCGGTACGATTTCAAGATCCGCGTTCATGGCCATCATCGCGTTTGCGACCGTCTGGGCTTCCACACCCTGAGTCGCGTCAACCACAAGCACCGCGCCTTCACACGCCGCCAAACTGCGCGACACCTCATAGGTGAAGTCAACGTGACCTGGGGTGTCGATGAGATTGAACTCGTACTCTTCCCCATCGTCTGCGGTATAGAGCACGCGAACCGCCTGGCTTTTGATGGTGATTCCGCGCTCGCGCTCGATATCCATGGTATCGAGAATCTGATCTTCCATATCGCGCTTATCAACGGTGCCGGTAAGCTCGAGCACGCGGTCGGATAGCGTTGACTTGCCATGGTCGATGTGCGCGATGATTGAAAAATTCCTAATGCGGGACAAGTCGTGATTTTCGATGAAGCTGTTCTTGTTCATATGCGTTCTTTCGAATAACTGCCTTTCAAACGAGCGCAGAACACGTGTAAACCGGTCCGAATTTGCTCTAGATGTGTAACGTTGCATGTATTTTAACAAGAGCCTTGCACACATACACTGCTTGTATGCTAAAATCTACGAGTTTTCGTTTGGAAACAGGTATTAACTATGGAGGATTAATAGTGGCAAACATCAAGAGTCAGAAGAAGCGCGTTATCACCAACGAGAAATCTCGCATGCGTAATCGTGCCATCAAATCAGAGCTTAAAACCGCAGTGCGTCGCGTACGCGAGGCTGTCGCAGAGGGTAACGGAGCAGAAGCCTACGAAAAGGCACTGGCCGCTTGCCGTTTGCTCGACAAGGCTGCTTCTAAGGGCATCATTCATAAGAACCAGGCCGCAAACCGCAAGAGCGGTGTTATGGCGCTGGCCAACACCATCGTCACCGACGAGATTCGCGCGGCTTACGTGAAGCCCGCTAAGCCTGAGCAGAAGGCCACCGGCAACAAGAAGGCTGCCGCTAAGGCCGCTCGCGAGGAAGCTTACAAGCAGGCTAACGCCGAAAAGGCCAAGCGCGTTGAGGCTCAGAAGAAGGCCGAAGCCAAGGCTGCTAAGGCTAAGGCTGAAGCAGAAGCAAAGGCTGCCGCTGAAGCTGCTGCTGCCGCCGCTGCTGAGGCTGAAGCTGCCGCTGCAGAGGCTACCGAGGAAGCTGCTGAATAAAGCATTGATTGGACATTCGGGTCCATCTGCATATCAAGGATTTAGATTAGGCCCTTCGGGGCCTAATCTATTGTTGTTTCTAACCCTGGAAAAATAGCAAAGCCTAACGAGCAATTACGCCGAGCACCCAATCCATGAACGCTGTCTCAGGATCCGCGCCGCTTTTCATGGCCTGTTCGGCATCGCGTGCGGAAACGATCGCATGCTCGAGTTCCGCCATCGAAAACGCCGAGGCCCAGCGAAGGTGGTTTTTCACACGCCACGGCTGGCATTTGAGCACCGTTGCGAGATTGCGGCCTTCTCCCCGCTCCACAAGCGATTTCGCGCAAATGAGTTCGCGTATGCGTGTAACGCACATCGCCTGCAGAGCATACGGCGAAACCGATTCCAGCCGCTTACGCAAGCGAATACACTTGGCAGCGTTTCGAGCGGCAAACGCATCGGTGAATTCCCACGGCTTCGATTCGGAAACGCGCGCTACGAGCGCTTGAACCTCTTCAGCGGAAACCGGTTGATTGCTCGTGTGCGCCGAGCTCAACTTTTTGAGCTCGGAGTCAAGCGCGACAGTATCCTCTCCCACGAGATCGACAAGCAACGACGCGGCATCGGGCTCAAGAGTGAAACCGTGCGAAACGGCCATCGAGCGCACGGCGTTGGCCAATTCCGACCGTTTCATCGGCGCGCAATCGATTACGGCCTTGGCGCCTACGGCGGAAACCGCCTTATAAAGCCGCGTGTTTTTGGCGAGCTTCTCTCCGATCAGGGCAAGCAATGTCGATTCGCAGGGCGCCTCAAGATAAGAAACGAGCGCATCCGCATCGGCCTTGGAAAGCTTCTCAACGTCGGTCACCTCGACCAAGCGCATTTCGCTCGCAAACGGCAGCGTGTTACAGGCATCCACAATAGCCGACCCCGTTGCGGATTCACCGTTGAACTGGTCATGGTTGAAATCCAAATCGCCAAACTGTTCCATGCGTTTACGCAGCCGCTCGATAACCGTGCGCCGCTTCAGCTCGTCTTCGCCCACAATGAGATAGGCGCTCAACAGGTTCTGTTTGCTGGAATTCGTCATGCTTGTATTTTATCCAACGCAGGCCACGCTTACGCCAGATTCTTTCAATGTGCATGAAACGTCGCCCATTTCATCGGTTCGGTAAACTTCGGTTTGCACGGCCTGCAAATACTCGAGCACTTCGGCATGCGGATGCCCGTACGAATTGTCTTCTCCGCAGCTAATCAATGCGATGTTAGGCGAAAGCCGCACTGCTAAATCGCTGGTCAAGCCCGTTCGCGATCCATGATGGCTCGCCTTCAGAATATTAACGTGATCGATGCCGCCGTAATCAAGCGCATCCTCGATCGCCTCTGCTTCTGCGTCACCGGTAAGCAACGCCGTTTCATCAACCAGGCCATCTTCGTTTACGTCGGCGATGACATACGCTATGACACTATCGTTGTTGCCACCATCGTCAACCACCGACTGAGGCCAGAGAATGTGTACGCGAAAATCGCCAACAGCAAATTCATCGCCTTGATCCAAGCCAATAATCGAATCGGACAGCGTCGAAATTTCAGCGACAAAGGATTTGACCCCGCTCGATGTTGAGTCGAGTAAATCGGCCGCTATAAGAACCGTATCGACCGGTATTGTTTGCCGTAAGGCATCAATCGATCCGCAGTGATCGTCATCGCAATGTGTTATAAGCACGGCATCCAAACGATAAATTCCCTGTTCCGCCAGCGCCTTAAGCAGCAATGAATCGTGATTCCCCGTGTCGATGAGCATCGTTGCTCCCCTGCTTTTCAAAACGATGGCATCCCCCTGCCCCACATCAAGCATGATTATCTGCGTTGTTTCGCCATCCCATGCGAAGACAACGAAACAAAAGCCGCACACGACGACTAACGCCACAACACAGGGAACCGCCCGAAGACGCGTTGGCCACACTACCCAGAGAAACGCGAACGAAAGAATAGAAACCGCCAGCGCAAGTCCCATATCGATTGAGCACGGAATCGCGGCGTACGGGATTTCGCTCAACAAGGACACGAGGCTGCACAACAACCCACAGGCCGTGTTCGCAAACGTTACGAACACGGCCCCAACGCTTGCGCTTATATTGACAACAAGAGCCGCGAGCAAACCAGCCCCGCACACGATTGGAAACAAGGGCCCTACCAGCACGTTCGCTAGCACCGATACTAGAGAAACCTGCGAAAACAAAGCGGCGGCGCAAGGCGCGGTAACGATATTAGCCGCGCTCGTGAGCGCCACGCTTTCCGCTATAAACCTCGGGGTTTTTGGTACATGCGTCATGATCAGCCGCGTGAGAAGAGGTGAAAACAAAACGATGCACGCCGTCGATCCCGCTGAAAACAAGAGCGACACCGAAAGCGAGCACAACGGGTCAGCAGGGATCATGACGATAAGGCAGAGACCGATCGAGTTAATCGAGGTCGATCTCCTTTTGGCGAAAAAGGACGAGAGGCTTAACGAGGTCATAATTACCGCACGCAACGCGGAAATCGGGGCCGCAGAAACGATGAGATACGCGACCGCAAACGAAACTCCTACGCCGATTATTACGCCCCGCCTTGCATGCAAGCGCGCCGCAAGAGCCATAGCAATGCCGCATACAATGGCGAGATGAGCCCCTGATACCGCAATTAAATGAGCAAGGCCACAGCGTTTGAAGTCTTCGTAAATGGAAGAATCGTTTATCGCCGATCGGTATCCGCAGACAAGAGCCTGCAGAACCGCGCCCTCAATTGAGATATTCACCGAGAACGCGTCGAGCGCGGTATTGCGTACAGACAATAAAGCGCCAACTATCCCCTTTTGTTCATCTACCGATATCCTGTATGCGCTTAACGTGCATACAATTCCGTTGCGCCAGGCGTATTCATTTGTCGAATAATCGCTTGCATTCACGCGACAGCCCATGGTGAGAACATCGCCGAAGTGTATCGAATCGGTATCATCGTCAAAATTCACAGAAACCAAGGCGCCAGTAAGCGGTCCTTTAGAAACGCGGCAGACAACGCTTGCTCCATAGGCGGATTCGCTCGAATCTTCGGTGGCTACGGCAACGATGTCGGTCCCGCGCAAAGAATCAACCGCATCGATTTGCGAGAACAACGCCAAAGCTTGGCAAGCAGCACAGAGCATGCCCGCACACACGCCTGCGAGCAGCGCCGATGCAAGCTTTCTCTTGAATCGGATCAGACACGCTACGGAAATCGCCAAACCAATTCCGAAAACTCCGGCCAGCACTTCGCATACAGTTCCGTTTGCACAGCGAAGCGCATACATGCTCAGGGCACAAGTTCCCCACTGAACGAGCCCCGCCAAAAATACCGAACCGATAAACGGCCGTGGCAATTGGGCTTCCTTGCGATTGGCACCCGGGACTTCCATGGAGTCCTACCCCACCGTAATCGCGTTCTCGATTGCGGCGTATTTCTTGTCGCCGATACCCGACACGCGCTTAAGGTCCTCTTTTGTTTTGAACACGCCGTTTTGTTCGCGATCAGCGATTATCTTTGCCGCAGTAGAAGGACCTATACCCGACAACGTCTCAAGCTCTTCAGAGGTCGCCGTGTTGATGTTGACCAAGCCCGTTGACGAACCGCTAGCGCTCGCTGCCTGCGAAGACGCCGAATTCTCATCGTTCGACTCAGAATCGTTCACGCTCGGAACGAGGATTTCCTCGCCATCCGAAATAACGCGCGCTAAATTGATGGCCTGAGCATCCGCATCATCGGTAAGGCCACCAGCGGCAACCACCGCATCGTTAACGCGCGACCCTTCCGCAACTTCGAACACGCCTGGATTCGAAACGGATCCCACAACATACACGGTAATCGTCTTCTCAGCTGCGGCATCGGATGAATCCAAATCCGCAGAACTATCGCTCGCCTTTTCAACAACGATTTCGCTTTGCGAGACAGACATCGACCCAATCAACAGCTTGCCTGCGAACAGCACCACAATGACGAGCGCGATCACAAGGCCGATGACCTGGGTCGTTTCCAAATGGGAGATATGCAGTTTTGCTTTAAGACTTCGAGCGGAATCTTGAAACGGCATAGGCAAGCTCTTTCTCGCGGGGCCAACACGAGAAAGGTACCTGGGCGATTACACAGAAACCCAGCAGCGGACACGCACGGATTACACGCGCATCCAGCATGGTTGCGGCACGGATTACACGCGTATCCAGCACGATTGCGACACGGATTACACGCGCATCCAGCACGCAATACGCACGGCAGTATTTACAGCTGAACGGGAACGCCGTCTTTCAGAAGCCGCGGCTCTTCTTCGTTGCCAAATCGAGCACGCCGCGCAGGATGATACGACGGACATGCGAAGTCGTGCGGCTCGGCAGCATCGGCGATTTCAACTACCCATTCATCGATAGGAAGATCGGCTTCGGCAGCGATAACGTTTTCGAGCTTCGCATGCGTTTCGGGATTGCGCGGCATAAACAACGTGCAGCAATCAGGAGCGTCTTGTGAAGAAAGCTCGAACGACCCCAGCTTTTCCGCTTCCTCGATAATGTCGAGCTTATCCGAACCGATAAGCGGCCTGAAAACGGGCAGCTCGCACACAGCATCGGTGCAGCGAATGTTATCGAGCGTTTGCGAAGCCACTTGCCCGAGCGATTCACCGGTGACCAAAGCACCGGCATTTTCGCGGTAAGCGATTTCCTGCGCCACCCTGAACATGAGACGGCGATACAGAATGATGCGCAGCTCCTGCGGAGCCTTGAGCATGATCTTCTTTTGATAATCGCCGAACGGAACCATGTACACACGAGCAATGCAGCCTGATTTTTCAAGAACGCGCGCAATGTCTTCAACCAAGTATTCACTCGCATCGGACGTCTGCGGACGACCGGAAAAGTGAACTCCGATGCAAATGGCGCCACGGCGCGCAATCTTCCAGAGCGCCACCGGCGAATCGATTCCGCCGGAAAGAAGGCACACAACCTTCCCCGAAGCGCCTACAGGCAAGCCGCCGACGCCGCGCACGCTACGTGCGTAAACGTAAACGGCATTCTGAACGACCTCGACGCCAACCATGACATCGGGGTTTTTCATCTTCACTTTTTTATCGGGGAACGCCTCGCACAGATCGGCCCCGATAATGCGATTCATGTCCATCGAACAGGTCTCGAAATCGGTATGATTGCGACGGGCCTGCACCTTAAACGTTTCAAAGTCGCCCACTTCGGCAACCGCGTTTATCGCAACCTGACCCATCTCTGCGAGGTCGCGCTCGCACTTGAAGCCACAGGACACGCGCGCTACACCAGGCACTTTCTTGATGATATCGGTCACCTCAAGCGCAACATCGCGCGACGTGCCTTCCTTAATGAACACGCACAAACGACCCGATATCCTATGAATGGTGACAATCGGGAAATCGGCAACGAGCGCCTCAATATTGCTTTTTAGGCGATTCTCGAACTTAGCGCGATTGTGGCCCTTTAACCCGATTTCGTGGTAATGGACCAAGCAAATGCGCTGGTGAGTTTCCTCCATCGACCTTAGTGATTCTTAACGTCGATAGTTGCGGGGTCGTAAGAAACCTCGTCGCGGGCGATTTCGTCAAACGCGATGGTAAGGGGCTTCTTATCGGCAGCGCGGGCAATTTCCACAGCCGTCTGAAGCTGAAGCGCGCGATCGCGCTGGCCGCGCATCATTTCGTTGATGCCATAGGCGCGCTTAGCTGCAAGCGAGCACAGCAGGAATCGATCCTGGTCGGTTTTCTCAAGAAGTTCGTCGATTTTGGGTTCGATAATGCTCATTGAAAGATTACTGCCTTTCAGCCATTTCATTTACGTAGTCAACCAGCTCTTGCGTGGCGACGTCAAGGTCGTCATTTACCAAGCGCTTATCATACTCCATACTCTGCGAAAGTTCCACCTCTGCAGCCTGCATTCTTCGCTCGATCACCTCGGGCGTCTCGGTCCCACGACCAGTAAGGCGCTCGCGCAGAACCTCAAGCGAAGGCGGCATGATAAACACGAGGTGCGCCTCGGGAATTTTCTCTCGAATCTGGAAACCGCCTTGCACATCGATTTCCAGAATAACCTGCTTGCCTTCGCGCATCTTTTCTTCAACGCTTGCACGGGGCGTACCGTAATTGTTTCCCGAATAGGTTGCCCATTCCAAGAAACCGCCCTCGTCGGCGAGCTTTTCGAATTCGCCCATGCTGAGGAAATAGTACTGAACGCCGTCAACCTCGCCCTCGCGCGGTTGACGCGTCGTAGCGGAAACAGAAAGCCAGCAATCGTCGACTTCCTGCAAAAGCCGAGCCACCAGCGTGCCTTTACCTGCACCTGATGGCCCGGAAATGACAAACAGATTGCCGTGGCGCATGCGCGACTAGCCCAAACGCTCCAGAAGAGCGGCCTGCTGACGATCGCCCAAACCACGCAGACGGCGGCTTTCAGCAATCTTGAGCTCGGTCATGATCTTCTCGGACTTGGCCTTGCCATAGCCGGGAAGCGTTTCGATGAGGGTGGACACCTTCATACGGCCGACAACAGGGTCGTCCTTCATGCCCAGCACCTGCTTAACGGTGAGCTTGCCGGATTTGAGCTGCTCACGGATTTCAGCACGCTTAATGCGCGCAGCTTTTGCCTTTTCAAGAGCAGCCTTGCGATCAGCAGCGCTCAATTCGGGGATTGCCATCAATGTCTCCTTCTTCAAAATAACGCGATTGCAAGATATTAACCCAACGAACTGGTCTTTTGTAAAGTAATCCTCGGTATTTCACAAAATTCAAGGCTATTACATTACAAATTCACTTGACAATCCGTTATAGGCAAACTAGTCAGCCAGCTCGTCGGCTATCGCGATAAACGCAGCTAGAGGGTCTTCGGCTTTGGTAATCGGACGTCCGACAACGATATGGGAAGCACCCGCGTCGAAGGCTTTCGAGGGCGTCGCGATGCGCGATTGATCGCCGATATCGGCGCCTGCGGGACGCACGCCAGGCGTGACGATATAGGCATCTTCGCCCAAAAAAGCGCGCATGGCCTGGGCTTCTTGCGGAGAGCACACAACGCCGGAAATGCCGGACGCCTTCGCGACGCCCGCGAGCAGCTCAACCTGTTCCGCCGGCGTACGATCGATGCCGATTTGGCTCAAAGCGGCGTCGTCCATGCTCGTGAGCACCGTGATGCCGAGCGTAATCGCAGGGTCACACCCACGCTCAAGGGCTACTTTTTCCACACCAGCTTGGCCCGACTCGAGCATCTTCTGGCCGCCCGAGCAATGAAGCGTCAGCATATCGGCGCCCGATTTAGCAGCAGAGGCCGCGGCCCCTTCGATTTGAAACGGAATATCGTGAAGCTTCAAATCCAGAAACACGTTGAAGCCCATATCCTTGAAATCGCGCACAACCTGCGGACCATGGGCGTAAAAGAGCGTCATTCCGACTTTCACCCACGAAGCATGACCCGCAAGGGACTTGCCAATCTCTATCGCCTCATCATAGGGGCAATCGAGCGCCACGATCACGCGATCTTTTTTGGGGACATCCTTAAAACCTAGCATTTCAGGGCTCCTATCAGCTCATTCACATCAGACACGCCATGACGTTCGCAATAATCGGCGATGCCGTTTATCACATCGATCGTAGCGGTGGGATTCACGAAATTCGCAGTGCCAACGGCAACGCTTGTGGCGCCGGCAAGCATGAACTCAACGGCGTCGATTCCGTTCGAGATTCCGCCCATGCCCAGAATCGGGATATCCACACCGTTGTGCACCTGCCACACCATGCGCAACGCAACCGGTTTCACGCAGGGGCCGGACAATCCGCCCACCACACGTGCAAGCTGGGGCACTTGGCGTTCGGCGTCGATCGCCATGCCAAGCAGCGTGTTGATAAGCGAAAGAGCATCGGCGCCGGCCGCTTCGGCAGCCTTTGCGATCTCGACGATGTCGGTAACATTCGGCGTAAGCTTCACGATCATGGGCTTCTTTGTCGCCGCGCGGCAAAGCGAAACCACCTCGGTAACGCTTTCCACCTGGCAGCCCATCGTCATTCCACCTGCATCCACGTTCGGGCAGGAAATGTTGATCTCGTAGGCGCCCACACTATCGACGCCTTCGAGCGCGGCGATTACGTCCAAGTATTCCTGATACGAATGACCGGAAACGTTCACGATCGTGCTCGCGCCCTGTTCAGCAAGCCAAGGAAGATCGACTTCCTTCAAATGCTCGACGCCAGGATTTTGCAAGCCGATCGAATTGAGCATGCCGGAAGGCGTTTCCGCGATGCGCGGGCTGGCATTGCCCTCCCAGCCGTTAAGCGACACGCCCTTCGTGGTAACGGCGCCTAAAGCGGCAACGTCGACGAAATCGCTAAACTCCTTACCCGCGGCGAACGTGCCAGAGGCCACCGTCACGGGGTTCTTCATCTCGAAGCCGCCCAAGTTTACAGCCATCTTCACCGACGTCTCGCGCGGGGAAACGGGATACGAAATGTGTGCCATCGCTACCACACCACCTTAGAAGCGTTGAATACCGGGCCGTCCACGCAAGCGCGCTTCTTGCCGTCGACGGTGTCCACCACACACGACAAGCACGCGCCGATTCCGCAGGCCATGCGCTTTTCCATCGATACCTCGCATGCAGCGCCAAATGCCGCCGCCTCGCTCGCGACGATCTTCATCAAAGGCGTTGGGCCGCAGGTTGCAATGAAATCGATGGGAGAATCGCTCTGCGCACATTCTTCCAAGCGCTCGTGCACAAGCGAGGTGCAGAAGCCCGCACGCCCATATGTGCCGTCGTCCGTTGCGCACAGCGGCTCATGCCCGAGCAATTCTGCGAATCGATCGCGGCACACAAGCGCATCCTTCGTCGCTGCGCCCAACACAACATCGACCTCAACACCCGCGGCCAGCAGCTCAGACGCGAGCATATACACCGGAGGAGCTCCTACCCCGCCGCCCACGAGCAACGCGTGCTTCACGGCCTGCGCATCGACCGAACCCATCCACGATTGACCGATAGGGCCGATCAGCTCAATGGGCGCACTCGCAGTCTCAAAACCGGGCACAAGCGTCGTCATATGGTCCGACCCGAATCCGACGACTTGATACAGAATGTCGATCCAACCTTCCGCGCGATCCCATGCATAAATGGAAAACGGCCGCCTTAAGATATGGTCATCCATCCCGGGAATCTTCATATGCACGAACTGGCCAGGCAAAAGCGCAGAAGCAAGCTGCGGGGCTTCCAGCCGCATCATATAAATGCGCGGGCCGAGCTGCTCGTTGGAAATCAGCTTCACGTGCTCGTTTATCACAACGTCCCCCTTTACCGAACGCCTCGATTGAACCTGTTATTGAACGTCGACGAATTCATCAACGACCGAGCAATCCTTCATGGTGAGCACGCCGCCCACGATCGTTTCGGTTGCGCGGCCCACGAATTCCGCGCCCAAAAAGCCGCAGTTGCTCGACTTCGACTCGAAATCGTCTTTCGTGACAGTCCAGGTAAGATTCGGGTCGATGACCGTTAAATCGGCCGTGTTACCTGCGGCGATGCTTACCGGCTCCACGCCCAGAATCGCGCGCGGATTAATCGCCATGAGCTCGACCATGCGCTGCCAGGAAATGAGTCCCGGGTTCACCAAGTGCGTGAGCACCGCGCCCACCGATGTCTCGATGCCCGTCATGCCGAACGGCGCGTTTTCAAACTCGCGCGACTTCTCATAATCCGCATGAGGCGCGTGGTCGGTCACGATGCAGTCAGCCGTGCCGTCGATCACGGCATCGATCACCGCTTGAGCGTCCTCACGCGTGCGCAGCGGCGGATTCACCTTCATGTTGGTGTTGTACGTGTCGGTGATGTCGTCTTCGGTTAAGAACATGTGATGCGGCGTAACCTCGCAGGTCACCTTAACGCCATCTTCCTTGCCACGGCGAACGAGCTCAATGCCGTGCTTGCTCGTAAGATGCTGAATGTGGATGGGGCAACCCGTGAGCGCGGAAATCTCGATATCGCGGCCGATCTGGATTTCCTCGCCTGTCGCCGGCCAGCCCAAAAGCCCGAGCTTCGTGGACATAACGCCTTCGTTTATCTGGCCCTTGTCAACGAGCGATTCATCCTGGCAATGGCTCATCACCACTTTGCCGAACTGCGTGGCGTAATCCATGCAGCGGCGCATCATGCCGGCATCCTGAACGCCGCGACCGTCGTCGGTGAAAGCGACCACGCCGCGCGAAACCATGTCTCCCATTTCCGCGAGCGCTTCGCCCTTCAGACCCTTCGTGCATGCGCCGGCGACATGAACGCGGCACTTCCCCACTTCGTGGGCGCGCTTGTTCACATAATCCACCACCGAACCGGTATCGATGACGGGGTTCGTGTTCGCCATGCAGCAGATTGCCGTAATGCCGCCATGCGCCGCCGCGCGCGTGCCGGTTTCGATATCTTCCTTGTATTCGTAACCGGGTTCGCGCAGATGCACGTGAAGGTCGACCAAGCCGGGCAACACAACCTTGCCCTCAAGGTCGAGTTCTTCGCAATCCACGGCCTCGATCGATTCGGCGACTTGTGCGATTTTGCCATCCTCAATGAGGATATCGCACACGCCATCCAGATCCGCCTGCGGGTCGATTGCGTGACAGTTCTTAAGCAGTAAGGCCATCTTGGCTCCCTCCTAGCAGCAAATACAGGGCAGACATGCGCACGAGAACGCCCGCATACACCTGGTCGAGAATCACCGATCGCTCAGCGTGGTCGGCCATGTAATCATCGAGTTCGATACCGCGGTTGATGGGCCCGGGATGGCAGATGATTGCATCGGGGCGCATCAGCTGTTCGCGCTTCTTGTTCAGGCCGAACAGCGTTTGATACTCGCGCAGATTCGGGAACGGCGCGCCTTCGAGGCGTTCCATCTGAATGCGCAGCATATACACAACATCGAGCTCGGGCAGCGCTTCGTCTAAATTGCTGGTCACATAATCGGCGCCGAGAGCGTCCGGTCGCGCGGGCAACAGCGTTGCCGGAGCAATAAGCGTCACCTTAGCGCCCATGGTTTTGAGCGCTGGAACGAGCGATCCGCACACGCGGGAGTGACCGATGTCGCCCACAATGCCGACGTTGAGGCCCTCGATCGTGCCCTTATGATCGCGAATCGTGTACAAGTCAAGCAGCGCCTGCGTGGGATGCTGGTGCTTGCCGTCACCCGCGTCGATCACGTGCACGCCCGAAACATCGGCGATGGTCCGCGGAACACCCGCATGTTTGTCGCGCACGACGATGCAGTCGATCTTGTACGAGCAGAGCGTGTTCACCGTATCGATCAGGCTTTCGCCCTTCACAGTAGATGTTGACGATCCGCCGAAATTCAGAATGTCGCATGACATACGTTTCTCGGCGATCTCAAACGAGCTGCGCGTGCGCGTGGACGGCTCGTTGAACATGTTCACAACCGTGAAGCCCTTCAACGTTGGAACCTTCTTGATGCGGCGTTCGTTGATCGCGCGGAAGTTGCTTGCAACGTCGAGCAGCTGGGTGATGTCTTCTGCCGAATACTCGGTGATGTCGATAAGATGCTCGTGATTGAACGCCATCGCTAATCACCCGCCTTTGCACCCAAAGGAGCAGCGCCGATGCGCTCGCCCGGGGCGATTTCGATGATTTCCACCTCGCTGCGACCATCGATTTCCTTCAAGAACAGACGCACGTTCTCGTCCGCCGAAGAAGGAACGTTCTTGCCCACGAAGTCGGCGCGAATCGGCAGCTCGCGATGACCGCGGTCGATAAGCACGGCAAGCTGGACCGTTTTCGGGCGACCGATATCCATGAGCGCATCGAGCGCCGCGCGGATGGTGCGCCCGGTGTAGAGGATGTCGTCAACGAGCACGATGTTCATGCCATCGATATCGAAGGGGATGTCGCTCGACTGCACTTCGGGTGCCAAATGCGTTGCGAAGTCGTCGCGATAGAAGCTGATGTCGAGCTTGCCGAGGGGAACCTTCACGCCTTCGATCTGCTCGATGCGCGCGGCAAGAGCCCGCGCGATGTAGTCGCCGCGCGTCACGATGCCGACGACGGCCAAATTGTCTGCACCCTTGTTCTTCTCGAGAACCTGGTGGGCGATGCGCGTGAGCGAACGCTCGATTTCCGCCTCGTCCATGCAGATCGTCTTAACTCTTCCAGTTTCAGCCATACACTCTCCCATCTGGTTGTGTACGGACAAACAGGCGCGCTTGCGGGCACAAAAAAAGCCTCGTGCCTTTAAGCGAGGCTGAAGAGATGTGCGCTATAGGCGCATTCTGTAAGCCTTGCCGGTCTCTCTGTACCGTCTTAAAGGACTGAATCCAGAATAGCCGCAACGCTTGAAACCTTCAAGCATGAAAACGCCGATGCGCCGCAAAGGCTTGCTGCGCTCCGCGATTCGACGAACGCTCCAGCAAGCCCGTCGTTTGGAATAGGTATAATCTGATACACACGCTAACAGACACCCATCAAGGAGCTCGCATGAAGGCGATCCAGAAAATTCTCACCTGCGCACTTTGTTTGGCGCTTTGTTTGTGCATGGCGGGGCTCGTGTCCTGCCAAAAGCTGAGCGCTGGGAAAAGCGATACATCAAGCGCGTCGTCCGCAGCGACGGCAACAGCAACCGCGACAACAAGCGCTTCATCGGCTTCGAGCGCATCGTCTTCCGCTACCAAAACAAGCACGGTCACCGAAGACGGCACATACACGTCGAAAGAAGACGTCGCGCTCTACATCCACCTGTACGGACATTTGCCCAGCAACTTCATCTCCAAAACGAAAGCCGAGAAAGCCGGCTGGGTTGCGAGCAAAGGCAACCTTGATGACGTGCTGCCCGGCATGAGCATCGGCGGAAGCGTGTTCCACAACGACGATGGTCTGTTGCCGGAAAAAGACGGGCGCACCTACAAGGAATGCGACGTCAATTACACCGGCGGGTATCGCGGATCGGAGCGCATTATTTTCTCCAACGATGGTCTTGTGTATTACACCAACGACCACTACAAAACCTTCGAGCAGCTGTATTAGGAGCGCGCTATGAACACTGAAGCCAGGGCGAACAGCCGCGTAGTCATGATCAATGCGGCACTTTACTCCACGGTTGACGAGCTGCATGCAGAACTGAAGCGTCTGCTCGGTTTCCCCGATTACTACGGAGCCAACTTCTCTGCGTATCGCGACTGCCTTGAGGATGTGTCGTACAACCTAGAGCTCGCCTTCAAGCGCACCGATGAAGAAAACGATGTAGCCCAAGCAGTGCAGAAAATCGCGGGCATCAGCGCCGAAGTCGCCTTCACCAAACGCAATATCACCGTTCGTTTTTGCTAGGCATACAGCGTGGCGCAACCTATACGTTTCCGAGCACTACGCGATTCAGACGCTCGCGCGCAACCCCGCGCAATTCCTCAAGCACCGGCATCGGGGTTGGAGCGCTCGTGCGCATGTGATGGCGCGGGAAAAACCGTGTGAGATGAAGCGGGATATCGGGGTCAAGCGACGCGATCCATGAGCATTCGCGCGCCATGTCTTCAGTGGAATCGGATAACCCGGGCACCACGAGCGTGGTCAGCTCCACGTGCACGCCTACTTCAACGAGCGTTTCCACCGTATGCTTTACGCAATCGAGGTCGCCCGATAAGCTGCGGTAGCCCTCTTCGGTAAAGCACTTAACATCGATGTTCGCCGCATCGATCGTTTGTGCAAGCCGCACAAGCGGCGCGCCTTCAATCATCCCATTCGAAACGACGACGTTGAGCAGCCCCTGTTCACGCGCAAGGTGAGCGCAATCGATCATGAACTCATAAAACGTCGCGGGCTCGTTGTATGTGTACGCGACGCCCTCGCACCCGCGATCGCGCAGGTTGAGCGCTTGCTCAACCACTTCAGCGGCCGACATAAATCGAAAACGCGCCTTATCCTCGCCCACCTGGGCAATCGAGGCATTCTGACAGAAGGGGCAACGCATATTGCATCCGAAGCTGCCGATCGAGAGCACCTTCGCATTCGGGCGGAAGAAGGCAAGCGGCTTTTTCTCGATCGGATCGAGCGCAAGAGACGTTATCTTTCCATAGCTCAGCGATTCAACACCGTTAACGCCGCCCTTGCGCGCGCGGCAAAAACCGAGCTGGCCTTCGTCCAAGCAGCAATGGTGGAAACACGCTTCGCACGTGTGAGGCGCCATGCTACACGCCTGCCCGTGAGCCGCCGCCCGCGCTATGGCGCACGACCTCGAAACGATATACGTCCAATTCTTCAAAAGGCACGGAGATACCCGCTTTTCGACATGCGATGGACAGCTGGTCGTCCACCGTATCTACGCCGTCGAGGTCGGGAAGCAACACCCCGCATCGACCACCATGGCGCACCATCACTCCGAACTTCTTAGGATCGAGTTGGTCAATCGTGGCGGGTTCGGGAACCGTCAGGACATCGACCGAATACTCGATTTCGTCGAGCTCGACAGCCTTAATCGCAGGAAAACGCGGGTCGCGCGTTGCGGCACTGCGCGCATTGTGGAGAATCTCTTCCCCGATACACGGCTGGCATGCCTCCATTGTGCCGATGCATCCGCGCAGCTTCCCGCGCCGATGCAGCGAAGCAAACGCCCCATGCCCAGGCGCCAAAAGATCATCGGGCAACCCCTCGGGCAACGTCGCATACCGATTGTTGCCGATCAGCTCCTCAACCGAATAACGGGCGAGCTCAACGTACAAATCAGGCGCATCGAAGTTGAAAGCCATGGCCGATCACGCCTTTTCTTCCATCAGCGTCGCCACGCAATAGCCGATGCCGAACGGCGCTTCTTCGCTCAATAACGTGCACGTATAATCGAGCCCTTCGATCGCGCCCGCCATCATCTGAAACGAACGGCATCCGCAGTCGCCCGCATCATGGCGCAACTTTGCGTCAACCTCAAAAAGAGCCTCAAGGTTGCCCGTAGAAAACGCTTCGATGAACACGGATTCAAGCTGCGGCGCGGCCGGATGGAATCCGTATGGGCCATCTTCGCTTAACCGATGAGCGCAATCGCCGCTCGCCAGATACACGACGCGCTTGCCAAGAGCATCCGAAGCGCGCGCAACGCAACGGCCGAGCTCGCGATGCGTTTCACCCGAAACGCCCGACATGCCCATGCGCACAATCGACACCGGCAGCTCGTATTCATCCGGAACGCCCGCCGAAACGTCGATGCCATCACGCTGTGCATACGCTTCGGCCACGAAGTACAGCGGCACATAGGTGCCGTGGTCGAGCGTTTCGACCTCGAAGGGCCCGCTGCCCAAGAAGCCGATGCCGCACGCCGCGCCTTCGGCCATGATCGCGTGAGCAAGCGCTTCATCGTTGCGCGCACGCAAGGCGCTGTTGAACGCACCGAAGCGCTCCATCGTGCCGCGCATGTGCGCAACCGTGGTGATGTAAAATCCGTCAGGCACCAACGACGCATGAGGCGACGAAATCACAATCACGTCCGGGTCAAAAGAAACGAGCGCAGAAGCCGCCTTCCTGCACGACTCGACGGTGCGAATCGCAGGAGCTTCCTCACCCCGCCCCACCGAAGGCACGATGATCGGCGGATGAGGAAACACGAATGCGGCTTCTACGCTCATAAGCGTTCCTAAAAACGTTCGGCGTTACAGGGTCATGCCCAGCTTGAACGCCTCGATATTCTTTTCGATCAGGTGCGCCTTGCGCGGCGGCACCACTTTGTTGATGGCGGCCTCAACGGTCTCCATCGACGCGAACTTCGTTTCCGCGTAAATCTTGCCCAGGCAGATGATGTTCGCGAGGCCCTTCAGCCCGTGCTCCTCGGCGATGGTGGTCGCGTCGATCGCGAACAGCTTCACATCGTCGCGCTGCGGCAGATGATTGATCAGCGTCTTGTCAACCACAACCACACCACCCGGGGTAACATCGTCGATGAACTTGTCGAGCGACGGCTGATTCATGCACAGCAGCACATTCGGATCGACCACCAGCGGCGAGCCGATCGGTTCGTCGGAAAGCGTCACGCTGCAGTTGGCGGTGCCACCGCGCATCTCGGGGCCATACGACGGCATCCACGAAACCTCGCGGTCATCGATCAGGCCGGTATAGGCGAGCACCTTGCCCGCGAACAGAATGCCCTGGCCGCCGAAACCGGCGAGCACTACACGATATTCTTCGCTCATTGCGCACCTCCCCCGTTCACCATCGGACAGTCCGCAGCGCGTGCCGCAGCAGCCTCACGCGCATTCGCAAAGCCGTCCGCGACAACGTCGCGATACACGCCGAGCGGATAATACGGAATCATGTTCTGGCGCATCCACTCAAGAGCATCCTGCGGCGTCATGCCCCAGTTGGTCGGGCACGTGGAAACGACCTCGATGAACGAATAGCCGATCTTATCCACCTGATACTGGAAGGCCTTCTTGATGGCCTTCTTGGCCTTGCGCACGTTCTTCGGCGAATCGACGCACACGCGCTCGATGTATGCGGGGCCGTCGAGCGTGCTCAACAGCTCGCACACGCGCACCGGGAAGCCCGCGGTCGAAACGTCGCGGCCATAAGGAGACGTCTGCGTCACCTGATTGGGAAGGCTCGTCGGAGCCATCTGGCCGCCTGTCATGCCGTAAATGGCGTTGTTGATGAAGATGATGGTGATGTTTTCACCGCGCGTGGCTGCGTGAATGGTTTCAGCCATACCGATGGAGGCAAGGTCGCCGTCGCCCTGATACGCGAACACCACGTTGTCGGGATACACGCGCTTCACGCCCGTCGCAACCGCGGGGGCGCGACCGTGCGCGGCCTCGATCATATCGCAGCCGTAGAAGTTGTAGCCCATAACCGAGCAGCCGACCGGGGACACGCCAACGGTGTCGCCTTCCACGCCCAGCTCATCGATCACCTCGGCCACCAAGCGCTGCACGATGCCGTGGCAGCAGCCGGGGCAGTAATTCGTAACAACGGGAAGCAGCGCATGCGGGCGCTCGAACACCACTTTGCTTTCGTTTTCCGCCATGCTACTCACCCACTTTCTCGTTCAACGCGCGAATCTGATCGAGCACCTCCGCGGGCGTGGGAATCACGCCACCGGTGCGCCCGAAGAATTCCACGGGCTTGCGGCCGTTGCTCACAAGCTTCACGTCTTCGATCATCTGACCCATGTTCATTTCCACCGAGAGGAAGATCTTGGCGGAATCCATAAGCTTATCGAGCTCGTCTACCGGGAACGGCCACAAGCTGATCGGGCGGAACAGGCCAACCTTGATACCTTCCTCGCGTGCCGTGCGAATCGCGGAGCGGGCGATACGCGCGCTTGCGCCGAACGCGACGATGACGATGTCGGCATCCTCGCACATGAACGACTCGGAGCGCTGCTCGTTGGCTTTAACGATTTCGTAACGCTCGTAACGCTCGATGTTCAAACGCTCGAGATCTTCGGCCGTCAGGTACAGCGAGTTGGCGATGTTGTGCGCGCGCTTGTTGCGATGGCCGGTGGTAGCCCACGGCTTTTCGGGCAAGTCGGTCTTCGGCTCGGGCATCACGACCGGCTCCATCATCTGACCGAGCATGCCGTCGGCCAGAATCATCGCCGGCATGCGATACTTGTCAGCGGTTTCGAATGCGTGGTACACATAATCGGCCATTTCCTGCACCGTGGAAGGCGCGAACACGAGAATCTGGAAGTCGCCATGACCCAACGCGCGCGTTGCCTGCCAATAGTCGGACTGGGAAGGCTGAATGGAGCCCAAGCCCGGGCCGCCACGCTCTACGTTGATGATGACGCCCGGAAGATCGGCGCCCGCCATATAGGAAACGCCCTCGCTCTTCAACGAGACGCCGGGGCTCGACGACGACGTCATAACGCGTGCGCCGGCGGCAGAAGCGCCGTACACCATGTTGATCGCCGCGACTTCGCTTTCAGCCTGCAAATACACGCCGCCCTCTTTGGGCATGCGCTTCGCCATGTAAGCCGCAAGCTCGGTCTGAGGCGTAATCGGATAACCGAAGAAGAAGCGGCAGCCCGAACGAATGGCGGCTTCCGCCAACGCCTCGTTGCCCTTCATCAAAACCTTTTCGGCCATGCTCACACCTACCTCTCCACCGTGATTGCCACATCAGGGCACATCAGCGCGCACGAGCAGCAACCCGTGCACTTATCGGGCTCCACGCAATGCGCGGGATGATAGCCCTTGTCCGTGATGCGACTTTCGTCGAGTTCGACGATTCCCAAGGGACATGCTTGCGTGCACAAGCCGCAGCCCTTGCAGAAGAATTCGTCTACCGTAATCCTTGCCATATCCGCCCTCTCTCACTGCCTCTGCTGGTTTACTCCCAGGGGGCTTTTACGTACACCTGAACATCGTAAACCAAGTTATCGTCTATACGGCCGCTAAGCCGGTTAACGCCATCATCTTCGCTGCGAATAGAGCTCGCCACCCCCACCAAGGGAAGCGCGGCCTCTTCCGCAACCTTTGTCGCAAAGTCGAAGCCATCGAGTATCGAAGCTTCGTCGGTCTCCGCTTTCAAATGCGCATTGCTCACAACGGCCGTTGCGCGCAACTTCGAGGCAACCTCGATTTCGCACAGAATCTCGATCGCTTCAGCGGGCGTCTGCGTCATGCTGCGCTTAGCGTTCACCACGTACAGCAACGCGTAATCGCGCTCGTTCACGATCCCTGCAAAGCGCCCAAGCGCGGTAGCGCCCACGTCGTCGCCGCCGGCGTCGACAACCACCATGCGGCCATCGGTGCCCGCTAAAGAAAGCGCAGGGCCGATTGCGCCCGTCAAGCTCGGGGAATCCAAACTCGATCCCGCTTCGGCGTACACGGGGGCAATCAGATCCACCCCGTTGCTTTCAAGCAGAACGCGCTGCTCGGTCGCGCGGAAGTACGGGTTCACCACATCCAAATCGATCAGCGTCACCGGATTGCCCTCCCGCGCCAGATCGATCGCGAGATTCACCGCGAAGTTCGTTTTACCCACGCCATAATGCCCCACCACGATCGTGATAGGCTCAAGCGCGGCACGTAACGTTTCGGGGATACCCATGCGCTACACCAGGCCGTCGATGTTCGCGTTCTTGTCGTTCTCGCGAATGGCAACGCGGCGAATCTTGCCGTTGACCGTGCGCGGAAGCTCCGCGACGTATTCGATGATGCGCGGGTACTTGTACGGCGCGGTGTTCTTCTTCACCCACGCCTGCAGCTCGTGCGTCAACTCGTCGGAGCCTTCGTACCCATCCGCCAGAACGACCGTTGCCTTGACTGCGAAGCCGCGCATCGGATCGGGCACGCCGGTAACCGCGCATTCCTTACACGCGGGATGCTCGAGCATCACCGATTCGATCTCGAACGGGCCGATGCGGTAACCGTTCGACTTGATCACGTCGTCGTTGCGGCCCACATACCAGAAATAGCCGTCCTCGTCGCACCAGGCGGTGTCGCCCGAGTGATACCAACCATCGCGCATGGCGTCGGCCGTCTTCTCGGGATTCTTGTAGTACTCCATCATCAAGCCGTAATGCGGCGCATTCATGTTGATGCAGATCTCGCCCGTCTCGCCCACGTCGCATTCCGTATGATCGTCGCGCAGAATACGCACGTCGAACTGCGGATTGGGCCTGCCCATCGATCCGGAACGCGGAGTGGTGTTGGTGAGGTTGCCGATGGTGAGCGGCGTTTCCGTTTGACCGAAGCCCTCGAAGATCGTAAGACCGGTGCTTTCCTTCCACCACGCGAAGATGTCGGGGTTCAGCGCTTCGCCGGCCGTAGTGGAATACTTAAGCGAGGAAAGGTCGAACTGCGACAGATCCGTCTGCTTCAACAAACGATACATCGACGGCGGGCAGCACAGCGTGGTGATACCGTATGCGCCGATCAGCGACAGAATCTCGTCTGCGTGGAAGCGGTCGAAGTCGTACGTGAACACGCACGCCTCCATCAACCATTGGCCATAGTATTTGCCCCACACGGCCTTGCCCCAACCGGTATCGGCAATCGTGAAGTGAATGCCTTCGGGGTCAACGTTGTGCCAATGTTTCGCCGTGGCCAAGTGGCCGATAGCGTAACCGGAATTGTGAAGCACCATCTTGGGGTTGCCCGAAGTGCCACTCGAGAAATACATCAGCATCGGGTCAGCGGCGAGCGTTTCCACACGCTCGAAATTGGCGCTTGCGTTGCGCACACCCGTGTTGAAGTCCACCCAGCCGTCGCGCTCGATTGCAGCCGCGCAGATGCCCTCTTCGCCCGACAACGCAGGGCCAACCAAAGCATCATCTGCGATATCGAACGAGCCATCTTCAGTGCGCGGGGTAAGTCCGCCACCGGCGCCGTTCACCAAAATACGCGTGGTCAATTCGGGACACGCTTCAAGCGTGGCGTCCACAACATCGGCGATTTCGCCCACCGACGTGCAGATAACGCTCTTGATATCCGCGCCGTTCACGCGATATTCCAAGTCGTGCTTCTTCAGCATGAACGTGGCCGGAACCATCACGGCGCCGATCTTCGCGAGCGCGGTTGCCACGAACCAGAACTGATAATGGCGGCGCAAAATCACCAGCACAAAATCGCCCTTGCGAATACCCTGCTCAACCAAGAAATTCGCGGTCTTATCCGACCAACGCTTCATGTCGGCAAACGTGAAAACGTGCTCTTCGCCTTCCGGATTCAGCCACACCATAGCGCGACGGTCAGGATCATTTTCAGCGATATCATCAACAACGTCGTATCCGAAATTAAACGTCTCCGGCACGTTCAACACGTACGATGTGAGCACGCCCTTGTCGTTGTATTCTTCCTTGCAATAACGCAGATTTATGTTTCTCATCATTCTTTCCTAAAAAGCCTTATATGCAGGCATGCCTGCAAAACCGATTCCTTCAACTTCTACGGCGCACGTGCAATCGCTTACGCGATGCGGAAAACGTTCCGCTCAAGAGCACGGCGCCTAGATAATCGAATCGGCCGGCTTTAGAACTAGGGCGATGAACACGCAGGGCTCGCCGCCGATGGCGATCATGCCATGACCGCGACCGGAATCGTAGAGAAGCGTGTCGCCGGGGCCAAGCTCTTCGATATGGTCCTCATAAGCGAAGCGCATGTGGCCGCTGATGATGTAGTCGAATTCCTGACCCTTGTGATACGAAAGGTGGATGGGCTTATCCTGCTCCTCCTCCAGATAAGGAGAAGTGACCAAAAACGGCTCGCACAGGCGATTCTTCAAGTGCCCGGCCTTATGCAGATACTCGAAGCCGCTACGACGATTGATGGAAACGCCCTCGCCGGCGCGCACCAGAGAATAACCCGAAAGATGCGGCGACTCACCCGTGATGATCTCAACCACATCAACGCCGAGCACGCTTGCGCACTTGTGCAGGAAGGTGAACGTGAGATCGTGCTCACCCGATTCCTGGGCAAGATATTCCTCAACCGAACGACCGGTCTTTTCGGCCATCTCTTCGGCAGAGATCTCGCAGTCCTCACGCAGCGACTTGATCCTTTGAGCGATTTCTTTGTTCTCGAGCGACATGTCCATCCTCCGTTTAGGCATTACGCTTTTTCATCGATGATACTACCCTTTTCAAAACACACAGCGCGTGCCCCGCCATTTAACAAACTTTTACGCATTACCTGCGCTTATTCCGCCTTGCGAACGAAACGCGCGCAGAAATGGGCGTCGGCCGATCCGTTCGTGATCTTGCTGGCAATGCAGGGCCGATCCGCGATAGGCGCAAGCGCGAAATCCGAGCCCTCGGCGGATTCCAGGAACCGCTTCACCACGCCATTGTTTTCCGCATACGTAACCGTGCAGGTGGCGTACACGAGGCTGCCGCCAGGAGCCACGCACCCGCTTGCCGACTTGAGGATCGCAAGGCTCGTATCGGCCAGCTCCTGAATGTGGTTCTCGTTGATGCGCCAGCGGATTTCCTGATGTCGGCGCAGCGTGCCGAGGCCGGAGCACGGCGTATCGACAAACACGGCATCGAACGTTTGACCGGGCAAAAGAGAATCCATGCGGGTAGCGTTGCCGACAACCGTAGAATCGAGCTCGACGCCGTACTGCGCAACGCGGTCCTCGAGCAAGCGCACTTTGAACTCGTGCGAATCGAGCGAGGTCATCTTCATCTGCTCGCCGTATTTGCGCATCGCGTAGCTCTGCAGCATGATCGTTTTCGTGCCGCGGCCAGCACCGATCTCCAAGAACGATGCAGGCTTTGCGTCCGGCAGCAATGCCGAAGCGACAACCTGCGCTGCGGCATCGGAGACGAGAATCTTGCCCTGATCGAACAGGTCGCGCACGTTCTTGTCGGCAAGCACGCGCGGATTCGTCACATGGAAGCAGCCTTCGGGATAGATATCGGCCGCTTGAGCGGGAGTGAGATGCGCGCCCGCTTCCTCGAAAACGGCAGCGACTTCCTCATCGGTTGCTTTGATCGCGTTCACATGGATGAACAGCGGAGCGGGATCATTGGACACGCGCATCAGATCCGCTGCGGTTTGAGCGCCCATATCCTCGATGAGCATGCGCGCCATCCATTTCGGGAAGGCGTACAAACGCGCAAGCGCATTCAGGTCGGTCTTCGGGTCGCCGAAGGGGAATTCCTCGCGCATGCGCAGCACGCGGTGAAGCACGGCGTTCGCCAAACCGGCAGCGTTGGGAACGATGGCCTTCACGAGCTCTACGCCCTGGTCGACCGCCGCATGCGGCTCCTTGCCCAGCATGATGATCTCGTACGTGGAAATGCGCAGTGCATCGCGCACTTCATAGGAGATGTCGTCGGGCTTTTTGAGGCCTCGATTGATCACCTCGTCGAGCAAGCCGTACGTGGACACGACACCGAGCGTCAGCAGCGTGGCAAAGGCGCGGTCAGCCGGAGAAAGCTCAGGATTGTTATCGATGCGCGATTCGATCAGCTCCTGCGCATAGGCGTTACGGCGCCTAACCGTGCGCGTGACATCGAGCGCGGCCAAGCGACCCATGCTCGCTTCGGACTTCTCGAACTTCTCAGACAACGGCAGATCTTCGTTTTCGCGCGCGATGCGTTCGGCACGCTCGAGTTCTTTCTGCTCGCGCTCGCGTTCTTCCTGAGCGCGCTTCGCTTCGCGCGAAATCTTGCCCATCGCGATCTGAGAGCGCTCGCCGCGCATTGGGTCGAGCTCGCCCTTGTATACGGGGCCGTCGTCGTTGACCAGCGCCTGCAAATTGCGGCGATCGAGTTCCTTCTTAGAAAGAGCACGGTTTTGCTTTTGGCCGCTTGCACGCTTACCGGCAGGCTTCGAGCCGCTCGCACCACCGCGACCGCCTTGGGGCTTTCCCGAGGATTTGAAATCGCGCTTGCGGTCGTCCTTGTTGAAGTCGCGCTTGCGGTCGTCTTTCCCGAATTCGCGCTTGCGATCATTGCCTTTGAAGCCGCCGCGATTGGACTGGGGTTTGCGGTCGAAGCTTTTGCGTTCGCCACGTTCGCTACGGTCACTACGCGGCGCATCATCGCGCGCACCTTCCGCTTTATCGAACCGCTTCTTATAACCGTCACTCGAAGAGCTCTTGCGGTCAAAGCCGCCCTTGCCGCCCTTGTTGTACGGCCTCTTAGATCCGTTAGATTTGAATTTGGTATCGCCGTCGCCCTGTCCCGAAGCGCTGCGCTTGCGGAAACCGCCCGACGCACTCTTAGTTGATCCGCTCGGCTTACCGTCGAATTTCTTGAAAGACCCGCGCTTGCCATTCGCGCCGGGCTTGCCTTTACCAAACGATGCGTTTGAATTCCTGTTCTTCGCTCTGCTCTCGGATCCGCCCGAGTTCTGTTCACGCATAGCTTAGTTCCCCCATATCAATATCGAATTTTTAACACCTTGGATACCCGCGGCAAACGCGCGCGCATCCATGGCTTTCTTGCCCGCCGGCTTGCATTCGAGCACCTCAAAACAGCCATCCTGGGCCTTGCACAGAAGCCGCTTTTGTACAAAGCGCGCCTCCCCGCTCGAAAGACCCTGGCCGACTTCGTTCGCCAGATCATCGCAAGCAACTTGTGCACGCAATACAATAACGCTTTTACCTGCGATATTGGCATGACTTGGATGTGCTTCACTCGATGCACATATTTTCGCAACAGCTTGCACGCAACCGTCATCGGCGCTCAAATCAAGTTCACCCTGGCCTATCTTTTCCGCATAGGTAACGCGCGATTCATCCTGGGCAACCCAGTCAAGCGAGCGCCCCGAAGCAAGAACGTCGAGCGCTTCGATCAATGCCTGAGCGCCGAACTGGGAAATTTCCGCGCTCAGAGCGGCCTGATCCTTATCGCCCACAACGCACTTCTTCACATTGCAATAATCCCCAGTGTCAAGGCCGCGTTCCATGCGCATCACACACACGCCCGCATACGCGTCGCCGGCCAGAATGGCGCGCTCGATCGGAGCCGCACCGCGCCACCGCGGCAAAAGCGACCCGTGCACGTTCAGACATCCGAACGGCGGAATATCGAGCACATCTTGTGTAAGAATGGCTCCATAAGCCATCACGCAGATCACGTCGGGGCGCAAAGCGCGCAAAGCTTCAACTTCTGCCTCATCGCGCAAAGTCTTAGGACAATACACGTCGAGGCCCAATTCAAGAGCCGCCGCCTTTATCGGTGAAGGAATCAGGGCATTACCGCGCTTGCGCACGCTATCGGGGCGCGTATAGACACCAACCACGTCGTGAAATGCCGCAAGAGCTTTCAGAACGGGCACGGCGATATCCGGTGTCCCCATAAAAACGACGCGCATGCCGCACCCCCTATCGTGTGAACTAAGCCGACGTGTCGCCCGGCTTCGCGCCGGCTTCCAACGCCTTGTGATACGCCTCGAGCGCTTCCAAACGCGCTTCAGGCGTGCAGCTTTCGAACAACGTGATGCCGTTCAGATGGTCGATTTCGTGCTGCATGCAACGGCCGAGCAGGCCATCGCCCTCCAGCTCCCACAAATCGCCGTTGAAATCCTGATAATGCACGCGCGCCCACGGAGCGCGAGAAATGGGTACGGAAATGCCCGGCAGCGACAAGCAACCTTCCTCGTCGACAACCGGATCGCCCTTCGTCTCAACGACTTCCGGATTGAGCATCACGATCGGCTCGCGTTTGTCGGAATCGATGTCGCAATCGATAACGATGATGCGCTTCAGAACGCCCACCTGCGGACCGGCAATGCCGACGCCGTTGTTCTTGTACATCGCTTGCGCCATCTGCTTGGCAAGGCGTTTCAGCGACTTATCAGCCGAATCGGCAGGCTCACACACGGCATTGAGCATCGGGTCGGGAGATTGAACGATTTTAAGCATGCTCACTCTTTCGTTGATTAGGTAAAACGTTTAGAGGATTATACGCTATTCAACAGCAATTTTATGCGCCTTACGGGCTTGAGCAAGCGTTTTCTGCATGCTCACCACACTTTCGAAAAGCAGGTCGTATTCCTCAGAGCTTATCTGGTCAGGGCGCTTCAGCTGTTCTTTCAGCGATGCGATGGAATCCTGCATGTCGCCGATCGACAGCTCCTCAACGTAGAATTGAGCGAGCGTTTCGATTGGCTGTGAGCCATCTGCGCGGCCGGCCGTTAACACGTTCGCAGCACGATGGTCGCGCTCCATCGCCGCCCGCACAAGCGACGCACCCGTGATAGCGGGGTTTTCCGCAAGAATGTCGAGCAGCGTAACCGCCAACGATTCATGCAAGCGATCATGCCACTGCGTCTGCGCCAGAGCATCCGCATGCACAAGCGCTACCTGGGGGTTTTGAGCGCAAAGGCTCAGCAATTCACGTTCGAAGCGGCGGCGATTCGCCTCGGTTTTCGAAAGAGGCTCTTCGAATTGCGCAATCGGTTGATTCGCCGGAACATCAGCAGCAAATTCGTCGTTATCGAATCTGCGTGGCGCCTTAAGCGCGGAAAGCTGCGCCAATGCATCCTCCTCGCGCACGTGAACGCGCCCGGCGATCAGCACCGCATAATCCTTTGCAAGAATAGAATCCTTGATCGGCGCCAACACCGAAAGAGCTTCTGCCAACGCGCGCGAACGCTGTTCCGGCCGCGACAAGTCATACCGCGCCAACCGGCGGTCGATGCCGTATTCCAAGAGCGGCTTCGCGCCCGCTATCAAGTCGTTTAGTTCTTGCGGCCCATGAGCGGCGACGAATTCCGCAGGGTCTAAATTATCAGGAAGCGTGACGGCGCACAGGTCTACCTTGTTGTGGCCGGCTTCGGGCGTCATCGTTTCGTCGATGAACCCGAGCGCGCGGTCTGCTGCGCGCTGACCGGCCTCGTCGCCATCGAACAAATACACGATGCGCTTTGTGGCGAATCTCGAAATCAGGCGAATATGCTGCAGCGTAAGTGCGGTGCCGAGCGTGGCGACGGCGTTTTTAATGCCAGCTTCATGCAAGCTGATCACGTCCGTGTAGCCTTCGCAGATAATAGCTGTTCCCGTAGCCGTGAGCGCGGATTTCGCGCGGTCGAGGCCGAAGAGCACCTTCGATTTGTGGAACAGCGGCGTTTCCTTGGTGTTGATGTATTTCGGCTCGCCCTTGCCAATCACGCGCCCGCCAAAGGCAATGCAATCACCCTGCGCATCCCGGATGGGAAACATCACGCGATTGTAAAAGCGATCGCGCAGCTTGTTGTCCTTGCTCACAGCAGCAACGTTGGCCTCGATCATCTCATCCTGGCGATAGCCAAGCGATCGCAAATGGGCAACGAGCTTTCCCGATCCAGGGGCAAATCCGAGATTCCATGTTTTCGGAACCGACCCGCCAAACCCGCGACCTGCCAGATATTCGCGCGCACTTGCTGCCTCTGCGGATTTCGAACGCATCAGCTGCACGTGATAAAACTCGGCCGTTTTCTCGCAGATTTCCTTCAAGCGCGCCTTCTTGCTCGAAGCAATGCCGGCGCCGCGCCCACTTTCCGAAAGCTCGATATGCGCGCGCTCAGCCAAGCTGCGCACCGCTTCGGGAAACGACAAATCGTCGATTTTCTCAACGAATGTGAAAACATCGCCGCCTTCCCCGCAACCGAAGCAATGCCAAAGCTGCGTGGATGGGTCGACCTTACACGAGGGAGATTTTTCCTGATGAAACGGACAGCAGCACCAGAAATCATGCCCGCGCTGCTTCAAGGGCACACGATCGGCGAACAACGCGACGATATCGGATGCCTCGCGCACCTTATTCAGCTCTTCTTCCGAAAATCCGCCGGCCATATGCACCTCCCCGTTCAATCGAAAACGTTTTGCCTCTGCGTGGGCAAATTATACCCCACGCGCGCGACTGCACTCCTTGGTACAATAACGCACAAGAACAAAACCGAGGAGAGCACATGACGATCACATCTATTCCGTATTTGAGCCTCGAACCTGAAATCGAGGAAGCCATCAAGCACGACATTGCGACGGGCGCGAAAAACCCCCTTGCGTTCAACGACGACAACGTTATGCGACGTGAAGCGAAAGAGCACGACGAAGCCACCGTGGTGCGTCCCGCTTTCGAGCGCGATATCGACAAGATCATGAACATCCCCGCGTACAACCGCTATGCCGACAAAACGCAGGTGTTCAGCTTCACCGAAAACGACGACATCGCCCGTCGCGGGTTGCATGTGCAACTGGTAAGCCGCATTGCGCGCACCATCGGGCGCTTGCTCGGGTTGAACACCGCGCTCATCGAAGCGATCGCGCTCGGGCACGATTTGGGCCACACGCCGTTCGGCCACGCCGGCGAACGGTATCTGAGCGCCTGCTTCCATGAGAACACAAGCCAGTATTTCCGTCATAACGTGCAATCCGTGCGCGTGATGGACAAGCTGTATCGCCGCAATATCTCGCTGCAGGTGCTCGACGGCGCCATCTGCCACAATGGCGAATTCGCGCAAAAAGAGCTGCTGATGGGCAACCTCGCGTCCTTCGATGAGCTCGATGCGATGGTTGCCGCTTGCACCACTGACGCCGCTCACATCAAAACGCTGCGGCCTTCAACGCTTGAGGGCTGCGTGGTCCGCGTGGCCGACATGATCGCTTATCTGGGCAAAGATCGCCAGGATGCCCTGCGCGTCAAGGCCATCGATTCGCTCGATGTGTTCACATCGAACTACATCGGCGTGGAAAACACCCAGATCATCAACAACATGACGGTCGACATCGTCAACAACAGCTACGGCAAGGGCAAGATCGCCATGAGCGAGAAGGCCTTTGAGGACATCGTGCTGGCGAAACGCGAGAATTACCAGCTGATTTACAACAAAGAAGGCGCAAGCGCTGTAGACAAGGACCGCCTTTCGAACATGTTCGCCCGCATGTATGAAACGCTGATCGAGCAAGTTGAATCGAAGGATCCAAACTCCCCCATCATGCGCCATCACGTTTTGCAACTGTGCAAGCAATCGCGCAGCATCGAATTGGAAGAGTATCTTTCCATCGACCCGAACATCGTGGTTGTCGACTACATGTCATCGATGACCGATAGCTACTTCATGACGTTATACGACCACCTGTTCCCGAACAGCAACGTGGAAGTGCACACGCGCGGGTACTGCGATCGCTTGTAGCATGAACGCTTATTAAAGATTCTCGCGCACCCAGGCAATATCGCCCATTACCGTGCGAATCAATTCATCGATGTCGTCGAATTTCTTCATCGCACGCAAGCGATGGACGAATTCGATTTTGATGGTCTCACCGTAGATGTCTCGGTCGAAATCGAGAATGTGAACCTCGCACGTCGCCGTGGCGGTTTGCTCGAATGTCGGCGACACGCCCATGGAAACTGCCGCTTTGTAACGCCCATCCCCAACGTGTGCCCACGCCGCATACACGCCGTCGGCAAGCACCTGATGCTGAGCATCAAACGTCATGTTGGCCGTCCGAAAGCCCATTTCGCGACCTTCTCCGCGCCCCGTCTCGACAGCGCCGCGCAGGTAAAACGGCCGCCCCATCAGCGAATTCGCCTGTTCAAGATCGCCTTCCTGGAGAAGCGCACGAATGCGCGTGGCGGAAACTGGCAACCCGTCGATCTCCAGAAGATCTTGCACGTGCACGCCCATTCCGTGCCCCGCACCCCATTCGACCAGGTAATCGGTGGTGCCCGCCGCACGTGAACCGAATCTGAAATTGACGCCAACCCGCAAGCTCAACGGTTTGTTTGGACCAAAAACCCGATTGAGGAAATCGTCCGGCGATAACGCCGCGAAATCGGGCGTGAACGGCAACACCACAACAGAGGCAACATCAAGACGCGCCAATTCGGCAATGCGGTCCTCATTCGATTGAATCTTCCTCAGCTGGTCTTTGCGGAAAAGTTCATCGGGATCTTTATCGAACGTGATGACAACAGCCGGGCATCCCAAGCGAAGAGCATCGCGCTCGAGCTCGTCGATCAAAGCGCGATGTCCCAAATGAACACCGTCGAACACGCCCATACAGCAGGCGGTGCCCGATAATTCAACGAGGCCATCGAGAGCTGCTGTCGCATACACCACGCTAGCCACGAATTACCCCCTTGTTGAACACGCAGCTCGGCTTGAACATGCGTGCTCGAGCGTCAAACGAATAAATCGCCGCGAGCTTGTTGTCGACGATAAAGCAAACGTTTTCGCCATCGACAGGTTCGACGTCGCTCAAAACCGCCTGCGACGTGCACCCGCATGCAGTAGCGCGAAAATCCCGCTTCAACGGCTGGTACAAGCTGATATCGCTCGACCTGAAGAATGCTCCATTCGCAACTTTGACGGCATCGTCGATAAACGCATAGCGAAACCCAAGGGCGCGAATCGGGTCAAGAGCAGCCCTGTCCTTTAAGTTTTCAAGCGTCTCAATCGACACGCAATCATCCAGCGCAATCGAGCCCACCTGAACGCGTTCAAGTCCGCTCAAATGCGTGGGGCAGCCAAGGTCGCGGCCGATATCCTGCGCAATGCTGCGGATGTACGTTCCCTTCGAAACGCTCAAGCGAATCCGCCAGCATAAAGCGCCGTCTTCTTCACTTTCATCAACATCAAGCAGGTCCGCTGCATAAATCTCGATCCTGCGCGTGGGAAGATCGACTTCAGCGCCTGCACGCGCCATCTTATACGCAACTTGTCCGTTCACCTTTATCGCGCTAAACGCCGGCGGTTGCTGATCGTGTTCGCCCACGAGAGAGGCAACGTACGAATCTGCGAATGTTTGATCGTAGAACATGCTGATGGGCTCACCGGTAGCCACGACTTCGCCTTCGGAATCGGCCGTGTTTGTTTCCGCACCGAACTTCACTTCAGCGATATAGGTTTTGTCATGGCCCACCATGAAGGCATCAAGCCTGGTCGCTGGGCCTATGCACACCGGCAAAACGCCGGTTGCAAGCGGGTCGAGCGTGCCCATATGGCCCACGCGGCGCTCGCCAAAAATTGTGCGCACGCGGTTAACCGCATCATGAGACGACATGCCCTTCGGCTTATTGATGCCGACCAATAGCGAATAGTCGCTTGTCCCCCGCTTGGTCGCCATTACCTTTCGGCGCCTTCCTCAACAAGGGAATCGATCGCTTCGCCAACCGCTCGGATCGCATCGTCAAGCGGCATCTCGAGCGTGCAGCCCGCAGCCGCCTTATGGCCCCCCCCGCCGAACATGCGCGCGACCTGGGCGACATCCGTATCGTCTTTCGCGCGCAAGCTACAGCGGATTTCCTCATCCTGCTCGCGCAACATGGCGGCAACGCGCACGCCGCGCACGCTCCGCAACACGTTCACCAGCGGCTCGGCGTCGGATTTAGCGGCACCCAGCTCTTCGAAATCGGAAACGGTCACGTAGCTGACAACAGCGGCTTTATTTTCAGAGAAAGCCATGCGGTCAATCACGCGCGCCTGCAGTTTCAGCGAAGGAATCGACGCGTTCTGCATCACCTCGCGCGTGATTTCGGACGGCACAACGCCCGCGGCAATCATGCTCGCAGCCGATTCAAGCGCCGCGACATCGGTGTTCTGGTATTGGAAGCACCCGGTGTCGGTGACCAACCCGGTATACGCGCACTGGGCGCAGGCATACGGCGGCTCGTCGCAGAGCAGCTGTGCAACTTCCCAGATGAGCATCGTGGTTGAAGCCGCATCCGGATCGGTGTAATCCAAGTCGGTCATGCGCTCGGGCACGGCGTGGTGGTCGATCGTGATCGAAAAGCCAGCGGCATCAAGCAAAGCCGCGGCATCCACGCCGATACGTTCGCGATTCGGAACGTCCACAGCAACGAACGTGTCGCAAACCCCAACGTAAGCGCCCGCGAACACCAAGTCTTCTGCGCCGGGAAGAAATCGCAAGTTGAAGTCGATCGGCTCATCCTTCACCAAAACGCACGCAACATTCTTTCCGATTGCACGCAGCGCATAAGCCAGCGCAAGCTGCGACCCAATGCAGTCCCCGTCAGGACTCACGTGCCCGCAAATCACGAAGTTGTCGCGCGCTTTCAGTTCGCTTGCGATTTCAGCCAGCGTTGCGTTTGTCTGAGGTGTGACCGTCATAGCTTCCTGCCTTCGCGATCGATTCCGAATCGTTTACTCGGCGCTTTCGTGGCGCTTGCGCTCCTTTTCAAGCGCAATGGCAATGCGCTCGGCGTTGTCGACGCTCTTGTCCAAGAAGAAACGCAGATGCGGAGACACCCGCCAGGTAAGCTTCTTGCCCATCAACGTGCGAATGCGCCCGCTGGCAGCATCGAGCGCCTCCTGCGTTTTCGCATAACGATCGGGCGTCGTCGTGTAATACACGTTGCAGTAACTGCGATCGAAGCTCACCTCGCAACCCGTGATCGTGACCATGTCCAGACGCGGGTCGTTCACTTCGAACATCAAGATCTCTGCGATAATCTGGCGCGCTTGCTCGTTCACGCGCCTATTCGATGAATTCTGCTTCATTTTTTCGTCCTTATGCAAAACGGGCAGGCCCACGCAATACGCAGGCCCGCCCCCTCAAATCTATCCGAATTATTCGGTGCGCTCGACTTCCTTAACCACAAAGCCTTCGATGGTGTCGCCGACCTTCAAGTCCTGGTAGCCGTCGATGCCCAAGCCGCACTCATAGCTTTCGCGGACCGACTTCACATCGTCCTTGAAACGCTTCATCGAAGCAAGCTTGCCCTCGAAGATAACCGTGCCCTCGCGCACGATACGCACGCGGTCGTCGCGATGCAGCTCGCCTTCGAGCACGTAGCAGCCTGCGATGGTGCCAACCTTCGGCACGCGGAACAAATCGCGCACCTCGGCGATGCCGGTATCTTCCTCCACGATATCGGGAGAAAGCAGGCCCACGCGCGCCTGATTGATTTCCTCGATGGCCTGGTAGATAACGCGATACAGGCGAATGTCGACCTTTTCCTTTTCCGCCTGCTGACGCGACTTGCCCGTCGGACGCACGTTAAAGCCGATGATGATGGCGTCGGACGCCGTAGCAAGCGTAACGTCGGTTTCGGTGATGCCGCCGACAGCGGAGTGTACGATGTTGATTTTGACCTCGGACTGATCCATTTTCTCGAACGCATCGCGCAGCGCCTCGATCGAGCCCTGAACGTCGGCCTTGATGATCAGGTTGAGATCGGTCTGCTTGCCTTCCTCGATGCGGCTGAACAGGTCGTCCAAGCTCATATGCGCACGCTGGTTCTGCGCCGCCAAGCGCTCACGCAGAGCACGCTCTTCGGCCAGCTTGCGCGCATCGCGCTCGTCTTCGAACACGCGGAATTCGTCACCCGCGATCGGCACGCTCGAAAGACCGAGCACTTCGGCCGGGTCAGCCGGTTTCGCACGCTTGATGTTCTTGCCATGCGTACCCACAAGGGCGCGCACACGGCCGTACGATGTGCCGGCAACCAGGTAGTCGCCGGGATGCAGCGTGCCGCGCTGAACCAATACGGTCGCAACCGGGCCGCGACCCTTGTCCAGGTTCGCCTCGATCACGAAGCCGGAAGCCAAAGCGTCGGGGTTGGCCTTGAGCTCGAGCACGTCAGCCTGCAACAGAATGGTTTCCAGCAGCTCGTCGATGTTGAGCTTCTGCTTAGCGGACACTTCCACGAACATGTTCGTGCCGCCCCACTCCTCGGGGATAACGCCGTATTCGGTGAGCTCCTGACGCACGCGGTCGGGGTTGGCGCCCGCCTTATCGATCTTGTTTACCGCCACAACGATGGGCACGTTCGCGGCCTTCGCGTGGTTGATAGCCTCAATCGTCTGCGGCATAACGCCGTCGTCTGCGGCAACAACCAAAACGATAACGTCGGTCACCTGGGCGCCGCGGGCGCGCATTGCGGTAAACGCTTCATGGCCGGGCGTGTCGATGAAGGTGATCTGCTGGCCGTTGATGTTCACCACCGAAGCACCGATGTGCTGCGTGATGCCGCCGGCCTCGCTCGCGATAACGCGCGTGTCGCGGATAGCATCGAGCAGCGAGGTTTTGCCGTGGTCGACGTGGCCCATAACGGTAACCACCGGCGGACGCGGCTTCAGATCATCATCCGTGTCGTTGTATACAACGGCGAATTCTTCCTCGGGAGAAACGACGCGCACCTTGCGGCCCATATCGTCGGCGACGAGCTCGATAAGCTCATCGGACATGGACTGTGTGAGCGTAAGCACCTGGCCCAGCATGAACAGACGCTTGATGATGTCGTTCGGCTGAACACCCAACAATTCAGCAAGCTTGCCAACGGTGGTTCCCTGAGGAATCTCCACTACAGAGTCATCGAGCACCAGCGTCGGGTCGAGGCCCTTTTCAAGCGCAGCTTGTTCGGCACGCTCGCGCTTTTCGGCCTCGCGCTTTTCCTTGCGCTTCTTACGACGGCCTTCGCCCTCGTGCGTAGAAGCGGCCTCCACGGCAGCGCGCGCATCGGCAAGCACCTTATCGCGCTGAAGCTTTTCCACCTGAACGGCCATCTTCGCATAGCGATCTTCGCTTTCGACCTCGGCCTCAAGCTCCGGCACGACCTGCTTATCGCGGGCGCGTTTCTTCTTGTTATCGCCAGCCTTGGCCTTAGCCGCAGGTGCAGGGCTTTTCTGCTGATCTTCGATGCGCTTCTTCTCAGCTTCAATCTGGGAAAGCAGCGAGTCGAACTTGCTGCCATGCTCCTGCGCGGGAGCCGCAGCCGCCTTGGGCTCTTCAACGCTTTCAACGGGCTGCGAAGCGGCGGCCTTCTTAGAACCGCGATCGCGCAAAGCCTGCTCGACAGCCTGGGTCTTAGCAGCAGCCTTTGCCGCCTTCTCCATGCGCTCACGGGCTTCTTTCTCTTGAGCCTCGCGAGCCAAGCGCTTGCGCTCTTCTTCGATTTGAGCCTCCAAGCTGGAGGTAGACGATGCAGACACCGGGGCCTGCTTCTTAGCTTCAACCTCGGGAGCAGCAGCTGTCATACCCTGATACGCGGGCTTGCCGCCCTCGCCCGAGCGCTTAGCGCGCTCCTCTGCGCGGCGGGCACGCTCTTGCTCGACAGCTTCACGGTGAGCAGCAGCCGCTTCTTCTTCCGCTCGCTTTGCCTCCAATTCCTGCTCGGTAAGCGCAGGTTCGCCGTCATCTGCGCCATCGCCGGCAGGAGCCAGTGCCGCGCGCACCTTTTCCACATCGGCTTCGGAAATCGGGAGCGCGTAGCTTTTTGCGGGAATGCCCAATTCCTGAATCTTGGCGAGCATTTCCTTGTTCGATAGGCCGAACTCTTTAGCCAATTCCATTACACGCATCGCTGCCATGCAGTCTCCTTACACCTAATCGTTCACGCTACGAAGCGATTGCTCGATCTGATTGCGCATCAGATCGGCATCCGCCTCGCTCACATTCGTTTTCAATGCCCGCGCAATCCGCTTGCTTTTACAGGCGGAATCGAAGCATTCCAGAGAGCAGACATATGCCCCGCGCCCGGCCTTGCGACCTGACGCGTCAAACGACACTTCGCCATCGGCTGACCGAACGATGCGCAGAAAATCGAGTTTCCCGCTCTTCTTCCCGCAGCCGATGCACGTGCGCTCTCTTTTAATCGTCTGTTCCAACAGGACGCGTCCTATTCCTCGTTCTCGTGGATGCTGCAGAAACGGCTGCCGGGGCGCGCGTGGTTCCTGCAAGGAGCGCCGCTCTCGTACACATAACTGCAGAACTCGACTTCCTCGGGCTCGTCTTCCTCGATGTCGATAAGCGATTCCTCGGGAGTGATCGCCTCGCCCATAAACGACGCGCTCTTGATGTCGATATGCCAACCGGTCAGGCGCGCTGCCAAGCGAGCGTTCTGGCCTTCCTTGCCAATGGCGAGCGAAAGCTGGTCATCCGGCACCATAACCGTGGCGTAATGGTTTTCCTCATCGATGGTGACGCGGGAAACCTTCGCCGGGGACAGCGCGTTTGCAACGTACTCGGCGGGCTTGTCGCTCCACTGGATAACGTCGACGCGCTCGTTGCGCAGCTCTTCTACCACCATGCGCACGCGCGAACCCTTCGGGCCCACGCAGGCGCCAACCGAATCGAGGTTGGCCTCACGCGAATGAACGGCGATCTTGGAACGAACGCCGGGCTCGCGAGCGATGGACTTAACCTCAACCAGGCCGTCATAGATTTCCGGCACTTCGATTTCGAAGAGGCGGCGAATAAGATCGGGATGCGTGCGGGACACAACGATGGACGGACGGGCCTGATCGCCGCGCATGCGGGTGGTGTCCGTGCTCGGGTCGCGCACCTCGATGATCAGCACCTTCAGACGCTGGTTATGGCGATAATGCTCGTTGGCCGGACGCTCGTTGCGCTCGCCGGGATACTTCTTCTGATCGTAGTGCGGAAGCTCGGCTTCAACGCCATCGCGGATCTTGATGATCGTGAAATCGGGCGTGCCCTGCAGCACCGTGCCCGTAACAAGATCGCCCACGCGATTGGAGAACTCCTCGTAAATGGACTGACGGCCGGCGTCGCGCACGATCGAGGAAATCACGCCCTTCGCATTCTGGGCGGCGATGCGGCTCACGTCCTTAGGCGTAACGTCGCGCTCTTCGTATTCCGCGTATTCGCCGGTCTCAGGGTCGGGCTCGCCGATTCCCACCAGCTCGTACACGTAGATGCGACCGGTCTGACGGTCGATGGTAACGCGCGCATCGCCATCGAGCCCCAAAATGTGCTGATAGCTTTTCGCGAGCGATTCTTCCAAACGCTCGATCAGATAGAACTCGTCGATTTTGCGCTCATGGGCTAACGCCTGCAAAGCTTCAATCAGTTCCGAAGTGGCCATTCGTGGATCCTTTCCTACTTGCTAAAGTCAATTTCACCCTGAAGGTGCGCGCGCTTCACGTTGTCGAACCCGATTTGCACCGTGCCGACTTCGGGCACGTCAAGCGCCACGAAATCGTCGGTTGCCTCGGTAATGACGCCCGTAAACGAGCTTCGCCCTTCAATCGGACTTACCGTTTTCACAACCGCCTTAGAGCCCGCGAAGCGATTGAAATGCTCCGGCGTGCGCAACGGACGGTCGATGCCCGGGGAAGAAACCTCCAGCGTATAAGCGCCGGGGAACGGATCGATTTCGTCCATCATGTCGGAAATCCAGCTTTGGGCCGACGAAAGCTCGTCAAATGAAACGCCCGACTCGGTGTCGATGTACACGCGAATGGTGGGCGCCTTTTTCGAGCCAACGATTTCGATGGTCACGATCTCTACGTGCTCCGCCTCTGCTTTAGGCGCGAGCGCATCAAGCAACTTTTGTTCCTTAATGCTCAGCACGTTTCCTCCTTGCTCTTGCTCTGTTTCTCTCCGCGAAAATACCCCTATAACAAAAGAAAGCGGGACATGCCCACTTTCCAACGTGCGAAAGTATTTTCGAGCGCTCGCTTGAACGCTGTACGTTTTATACCACAGGGAACGCCGCTTTCCAAGGATTTACGCGGCGCTCCCTAAACTTCCCCACAATTTCTGCGATACCTACTGGTCGCGCGCCGAGCGCGCCATAGCGATCACACCCGTACGCGTGGTCTCCTTGATGCCGTAAGCGCGCAGCAAGTCTTCCATCCCCTGCAGCTTCGTTTCCGTGCCCGTTGCCTCGATCGTGAGCGTGTTGTTGCCCACGTCGACGATATTAGCGCGGAAGATGTCGGCAATCTGGATGATCTCGCCGCGCTGCTCGGGCGTCGACGCCACCTTGAACAGCACGAGCTCGCGCTCGATAGCGCCGCCGGTGGTCAGGTCGTTCACCTTGATGACGCACACCAGCTTGTTCAGCTGCTTGATGATCTGGTCGTATGCAATCTTGTCAGCGGTCACCACGAGCGTGATGCGCGACTGCGTAACATCTTCGGTCGGGCCCACGGAGAGCGATTCGATGTTGAAGCCGCGGCGCGAAATCAAGCTGATAACGCGCGAGAGAACGCCGGATTTGTTTTCTACAAGAACCGAGAGTACGTGATTGTCTTGCATTATCGGTCTCCTTCGTTTGCCGGATTGGCCGCATGATGAGCGCCATCGGTTTGCCCGTACGATGTGCGATTGCGCGCCGGCTCACCCTCGGCCTGCAAGTCAATCGTTCCCAGCGCGTTCGACAGTGCATCCCCCGGCGCAACCATGGGAAACACGCTCTGGTCGCGCCCGATTGCGATATCGAGCACGTAGGGGCCATCGCAAGAGAGCATCGCGTCGAAAGCGGCATCCAAATCCGCAGGGTCTTCCACTCGCCGCGCCGCAACGCCAAACGCATCCGCCAGTTTCACGAAATCGGGAACAGGCGCAAGGTCGGTAAACGAGTAGCGGCCATCGAAGAAAAGCCGCTGCCACTGGCGCACCATACCGAGCGCGCGGTTATCCATGATCACGATCTTCACCGGCACGTTGTTCACCACAGCCGTGGCCAATTCCTGCATGTTCATCTGAAACGATCCGTCGCCCGCAACGCACACAACCGTCTTGTCGGGGCAACCCAGAGCCGCACCGATGGCGGCGGGAAATCCGAAGCCCATAGTGCCCAATCCACCTGACGTTATAAACGTGCGAGGGTCTTCCCTCTTCATCACCTGAGCAGCCCACATTTGATGTTGGCCCACTTCGGTCGTGATGATGCTCTTACGCGGATCAAGCTTGTCGGATAGCTTGCGCAGGGCGATTTCGGGAATGATCTGCGTATCCACGTCTTCGATCTGAGGGTCGTAAATAGGGTAACGCGCTTTCCAATCGAGCACCTGATCGGCCCACGCCGCGGTATCGGGCAACGCGCTCGGATTCTTCTCGAACGCATCCAACAAGCGCATCAAAACGCCTTTCAGGTTGCCGACGATGGGGATTTCCACAGCGCGGTTCTTGCCGATTTCCGCCGGGTCGATATCGATCTGAATCACGTCGGCGCGCGGGGCGAAATCCTTGTTGTTGCCGGTAACGCGATCGGCAAAGCGAGCGCCACAGGCGATGATGAGGTCGCTTTCGTCAATCGCCAAGTTGGCATACTTCGATCCGTGCATGCCCACCAGCCCCAAATTGAGGTCGAACGATACAGGAACAGCGCCGATCGCCATCAAGGTGGTAACCACAGGGATGTTCGTTACTTCTGCAAGTCGCGTGATAATCTCGCTCGCGCCCGACGAAATAACACCGCCACCTGCGTATATCACCGGTCGGCGCGCCGTGCTTATCCGACTCACGGCCGCACGAATCTGTTTCGCGTTGCCCTTGTAGGTGGGTTTATACGATGCCAAATTAACGGTGTCGGGATATTCGAACACCACGGTTTCGGTCATCAGATCGCTCGGGATATCGATGACCACCGGGCCCGGCCTGCCCGTCTTCGCGATATGGAACGCCTCACGAAACGTGCGCGTTAAATCGTTAACGTCTTTGAGCAAGTAGCTGTGCTTCACAACCGGCATCGTGATACCGAAGGTGTCCGATTCTTGAAACGAATCCGTGCCGATATACGACGTGGGAACCTGCCCGGTCAACACGACCAAGGGCACCGAATCCAGATATGCCGTCGCAATGCCCGTTACCGTGTTGGTTGCACCTGGGCCGCTCGTTACCAACGCAACTCCCACGTTGCCCGTTGCGCGCGCATAGCCATCGGCTTCGTGCACGGCGCCCTGCTCGTGACGAGCGAGAACATGCTTGATGTTTTCGGAATCGTACAGGGCATCATAGATATCGATCACCTGACCGCCCGGATAGCCGAATACGGTTGCCACGCCTTCCGCTTCGAGCGCCGCAATCACGGCTTGGGCTCCCGTGATGCGCGTTCCCTGCTTAGGATGCGCGGAACCGGGGCCGCACGGCGCACCCGCCGTCGCTGCCGTAATTGCCAAAGCATCGTCTTTCACGTTTTCTTCCGTCGACACCATACCAAGCGCCCTTTTCTCTCGCTTTCGCAGCGCGCGTATCATCGCAGCCGCTTTGCCCATAAAAAAATCCCGCTGCAGTAAGCTGCACCAGGACCGCGAAAGAAACGCCGATAAGGCGACACCCGTAACGGAGGCTCCGGTTCAACTTACTGATCCGCGCTGCCCGCTAAGGTCGTTAGCCGGCACACGCAAACGTTTCTGCCAAACTGCTCAGAGGCGGCACCGTTAACGTCGCTTTACCGGCTCGCACCACCCGCCGGCTCTCTTGAAAAACGATAGTTAAGGCATGACCTCGTCATTGCATTTGAATATTGAATTGGCGCAAGTATACACGCAAACCGAGCGGTTGTTAACCCCTATTACACGGGATTAATACACGGGCACTTGGAACCGCAACCCCGTGTTTTCCATCGGGATGTCCAGATAGTCGTACACCTTGCCCATGATGCGCGCGATGCCCACGGCCCACGTACGACCCGTGGCGTATTCATGCGTGAATCCACTGGAATTGAGGTTCCATTTCATCAGATACAGCGTGTTCTGCGCATAATTGGCGTTGATGTAGCCGCCGGACGACCCGATGCCGACGCTGATCCACCGCGCTGCGCCATTGATGGCCTTCTCTACGGTGTCCCATCCTTGGCTCTTGGCGTAAGCGGCGCCCACGGTCGGATTCGTGTCGTAGCAGGAAATGCCGAAGAAGTTGTAGTAGCCGTTGTATCCAGAGATGGTCCCTTGCGCGAACGGCGAGCAGCCCCATGCGCTTTCAAGAGCGGCGTGGCACAGCAGATACACCTCGTTGACCTGCCATTTCTTAGCTGCTTCGATGAAATACTTGCCCGCGCCGCGGAACTTCGAAGTCACGCCGTACGACGCTTCGGAGGCACCCACCATGCTGTTGATGAAAGCATCGAGCTCTTCGGCAGTAACCGCGCCCGAATAGCCATCGGACAAAACGGCGAATTGGTAATACTCCGCGTTGCCGAAATAGAAGTTGGAAGGATCGATACACTGCAGCGCTTGTTCTTCCGTGTAATTCGGCATACCTGTTCCGGAAGCGCTTGCCACATGGGCAGAAACAACCTTGTCAAGCGATGCGCCCGCATCGTAGTAGGACACGCCCTCGATCACGAGATGGTCTTCGATAATCGTTTCCACCGACGGATCGATGTGGTTTTGGCAGCCCACGATGCAGAGCGACTTCTGCTCCGATTTGGTGAACTCGTCAACAGCCGTTGTGGCGCTGCCCGCATCAACCATCATCGACAAGCCGCCTGCTTTGCCCTGCATAGCGGAAATCGCCGCGCAATCTACCGGGTCGGACGAAGCGAAGAAAATCGAATACTCGCGATTGAGAATTTCCTGGTCAACCGCCCAGGAGCCGATTTCGATGGAAGCCTGGGCGTTCGACTTCGACGTGATCACCTGAATAGCGGACGCCTTCGTTCCCAATGCGTTCACGTCCGATTCACCGGAAAGAGCGATGGCGTTGCCCTCATACGTGCTTTCCAGGAAAGAAAGCAAGCTGTAACTCACATCCTTGTAATTGCCGGAAACGCCGACGTAGCTCACCTTGTAAACACCAAGGTCGGACAGCGTGTCTAGCTGACGCATCAGCGAAGGCTCGAGGTTGCCGTTTGCGTTTGCAAACAGCATCGGCGCGCCGAGCGCATATGCGACCGGTTCGAGGCTCACAGCGTACTCGGGATCGTTCGAGGGCACCACGAACATGATCTTGCTGTTCCAGAGGCCGTGCTTCAAACCGTACATGAACACCGCGCCCGAGTTGTCGATGCCCGTGCTCGAGCACACCCGCTGCGCACCGCGCTCAACCGAATCCGAAAGCGCGCGCACCACGTCATCGGAAACCACATCTTGGGTTCCCACAACAATCACTTGCTTGACCTGCATTTCCGCAAGCAAATTGGAAACCGTTTCAGGCACTTCGCCCTGATACGTATACAGCACCGGGCAATCAAGGCAGCCGGCAAGCGACGCGCTTATCGCAGCGTCTTTCCACGAATCAACCGAAACGACAATGGCGTATTCGGATGTTTCCCACTGCTTCATAGCGAAAGCAGCCGCGGTTTCCACATCGTTTTCCTGCGAAAACGTGGAAACCGTCACGGTGAATTCCTCTGCTTGGCGCCCCGACGTCGGAAGCGAAAGCGAAATGCCGTCGCCCTCGTCCGTTTCCTTGTCATCGGTTTCGATGCCGGCGTCCTTCATGGCATCGGTGACATCCTTCTTGCTCGAAGCACTGCTGCTCGACGAAGAAGACGAAGACGACTTGGAAGACTCGGACGATGCCGAGCTGTCAGATGAATCGGAAGAGTCGGTTGACGACGACGAATCGCTCGACTTCGAACTGTCGGACGAATCGGAAGACTCCGAGGATGACGCACTCGAAGAGGCGTCTGAATCAGTGGCGGTTTCGGTTTTCTTCTTTGAGGAGGCCTTGGTTGCCTGGGCGCTCGCCTGGGCATCATCGGCGAACGCAACCGCGGCAAAGGGAACCTGGGCGCACGAAAGCAGCGCGCACAAGGCGACGCTTGCAACTATGCGCATCAGCTTCTTCAAACCACGGTCCCTCCCGATCAAATGCACCTGTTAGATACTACGCCCAACTTTGTTGAATTATTCCAAATTGGACATAATCCAAACAATCACCAGCTTTGAGCCGCCCCTTTTTCACGCCCTTCCCGATTACTCTAGGTCGGGGGCTTCTTTCATTACCTTCAACAACGTGGCGTAAATCTCCTTCACATTATCGTCGGCGAGCGGCCCCTCATTCAACGCGCACACCTTGTCATAAATCAAGTCTTCTCGTTTGGCATCGAACAGCTGCATGCCCGCACCGGGCTTCAGCGCGCGAATGGTGAGCGAATGAAACGCCCGCTCGTTCAACAAAGCGACAATCTTGGCGTCAAGCGCGTCGATTTCCGCACGATGATTCTCGATAAGCTCGAGATTCGTTTTCTCAGACACGATGCTTCCCCGCTTTCGATTAGAAGAACAGATGGTTCACGAACTGGCCGAAATACAAGAACACGAGCGCACCAATGATGATGCGGTACACGCCGAACGCCTTGAAGTCGTGCTTCTTGATAAACCCGACCAGGAACTTGATGGACACGATGGACACCAAAAACGCAACCACGACGCCAATGGCCAAGATGATCCATTCCGACGACGTGTAGGCAAAACCATGGCGCAAAAACTTGATAAGACTCCAGCCGAACATGATGGGAATCGCCAAGAAGAAGGCGAATTCCGTTGCCACCGTGCGCGAACAGCCCAGCAGCATGCTGCCGATGATGATCGAGCCGGAGCGGCTGGTACCGGGCACCACGGCCAAGCTTTGAAAGATGCCGATGATGAAGGCCTTCACGTACGACAGCTCATCGAAGTTGGTAACGCTGGAGATGGCATTGGACGGGTCGTTTTCGTAATCGGCCATAAGGCTGTTGTCTGCGGCAGGCTTGCCGGGCATGTTCAACGCGCGACCAGGCTTGGCACCATGTTGGCGCGGCGCATCATCGTTTCCCGCAACCGACTGCGCTGCATGGCGGCCCCGTGGGCGCAACGCATCCTGCAGACGGCGCTTATTCACCACCTCGATGATGATGAAGATGATACCGTACGCGATCAGCGCCGCGGCAACCACGATGTAGGCGATGGAAGGATCGTTCATCACATGATCCTCCATCCAGTCGTCGAACAAAATGCCGATGATGGCGGCGGGAATGGACCCGATAACCACCTTGCCCCAAATATTCCACGTCGTGCGCTTCTGTTCCTTGGTCTTACGGCCGCTAAAGGGATTCAGTTTATGAAAGAACAGCAAGATTACGGCCAGAATCGCGCCGAGCTGGATAACGACCAAGAACGTGTCGTAGAATTCCGCCGACACATCCAATTCCACGAATTGGTTCAAGAGCATCATATGGCCCGTCGACGAAATGGGGAGCCATTCCGTGATACCCTCGACTATGCCGAAGAGAAGCGCCTTTAAAGCTTCTAATAACATGTGCTTCCAATCTTGTTGCGTTTACGTTAGTGATAGCGAAGTCGCTTGTGCAAAATGCTATCATGAGCAACAACCAGTGCGGCGTTAACCCATGAAAGCAACATGCAAGCAATCATGGCGCAACCGCGGCCGCGCAAACCGTGCGGCTTGCATCGAACAAGGGGGATTCATGACCACATCTTCGTCCATCAAACCGGTAGCGGTGTTCGACTTCGGCGCTCAATACGGCCAGCTGATCGCTCGCCGCGTGCGCGACCTCGGCGTTTATTCCGAAATCTTCCCGTGCGACATTTCCGCGGAAGAAATTAAGGAAATCGATCCGCCCGCAATCATCTTGTCCGGCGGCCCTGCAAGCGTGTATGCCGAAGATGCCCCCACCATCGACCCGGCTGTGCTCGAGCTGGGCATCCCCGTGCTCGGCTTTTGCTATGGGCATCAAACGATCGCCGTCACGCTCGGCGGCGAAGTCGGTCACACCGAAAAGGGCGAATACGGCCCGGCCGAACTCGAGCGCATCGATTGCTACGAAACGCTGAACACGCAAGATCGCGACAACAATGGCAAGATCGTTTCCGGCGGCGCCATCAACAACGTGGCGACCATTTTGAACCGCGCCCTTCAAAGCGACCTTCTGCGCGATACGCCCGACACGCAAACCGTGTGGATGAGTCATCGCGATGCCGTGACGAAGGTGCCCGAGGGCTTCCGCGTTATCGCAAGCACCGACATCTGCCCCGTTGCCGCCATGGAATGCGCTGATCGCAAGATCTATTCGACGCAGTTCCATCCCGAAGTGCGCCACACACCCTACGGCAACCAGATGCTTTCGAACTTCCTGTTCAACATTTGCGGACTGGAAAAGAATTGGAGCATGGACACCATCATCGAAGATTCCGTGGCGGCTATTCGCGCCCAGGTCGGAGACGCCCGTGTGATTTTAGGCCTTTCCGGCGGCGTTGATTCCAGCGTGGTTGCCGCGCTCTGCGCTAAGGCGATCGGAAAACAGCTGACCTGCGTGTTCGTGAACCATGGCCTGCTGCGCAAGAACGAGCCTGAAGAAGTCGAGGAAGTGTTCAGCAAGCAGTTCGACGTCGATTTCGTGCATGTGCACGCCGAGGAAAGGTACCTGAGCCTGCTCGACGGCGTTACCGACCCGGAGCAGAAGCGCCGCATCATCGGCACGCAGTTCTGGAACGAATTCTTCACCGTCGCGCAGGACATCGCCGAGGACGGCCGTCCCGTGCAGTTCATGGCCCAGGGCACGATTTACCCTGACATCATCGAGTCGGGCGCCCGCAAGACCGGTGGCAAGGCTTCCACCATCAAGAGCCACCACAACCTGATCCCCTTCCCCGACGGCGTTCACTTCGACCTGATCGAACCGCTTGATCATTTCTTCAAGGACGAGGTACGTGCGCTCGGAACCGCCTTGGGCTTGCCCGACCACATCGTGCATCGTCAGCCCTTCCCCGGCCCTGGTTTGGCCATCCGCATCATCGGTGCTGTTGACGGCGAGAAGCTGGACATCCTGAAGAATGCCGATGCCATCGTGCGCGAGGAATTGGATGCCTACAACGAGCGCCTCTATCAGGAAACCGGCGAGCGCAACAGCGAGCACAGCTGCTGGCAATACTTTGCCGTGCTGCCCGACATCAAGAGCGTCGGCGTTATGGGCGATGAGCGCACCTATCAGCGCCCGATCATCCTGCGCGCCGTGGAGTCGAGCGATGCCATGACCGCCGACTGGGCGAAGCTTCCCTACGACGTGTTGGCCAAGATTTCCAGCCGCATCGTGGCCGAGGTGCCCGGCGCCAATCGCGTGTGCTACGACATCACAAGCAAGCCGCCCGCCACGATCGAGTGGGAATAA